>PJTO01000026.1_pt1 | contig 281736 bp, 223 predicted proteins | sample 1512101 | NCBI WGS metagenome assembly PJTO01 (sample SAMN08177690, study PRJNA422409) | Soil metagenome, whole genome shotgun sequencing project.
CCATATGCCTCAAACCACTTCACCCAGCGTCGCACCATCTCCTGATCCAGTCCATGCTGCTTTGCCAGAGATCGATACCCGCCTTGCTTATCTAGGTACTGCTTAACTACCGAGAGCTTGAACTGCTCATCGTACTTCGCCATGAAAAAACCCCAAAAGTTGGTGTCCAACTTTTGGGGTTCAGTTCACCTGGCCGGTTTTTTATTGCTCGCTCAGGGACGAAACACCAGCGCCGGATCGAGCGTCGTGCGCCGGCCGATATCGTCGAAATGCTTGTCCAGCCAGGCGTCGGCGGCCGCCGCGCCGCGGTCGTGCAGCATCTGCAGGAAGCGCGGCTCGGCATTGAACTTGCTCGAGATACTCAGCTCCTTCAGGGCATGGGCGGCGCTGATCAGGTGCAGGCGCACCGGCGCGACCACGGTCGAATCCCCGGCTTCCTCGTCGGGCACCGCGCCGCTGTGCAGCAGCGCGTTCACCTGGCGCAGGAAGCTGATGTTGAAGGCGATCTCGTTGGCGCGGTTGCTGATGTCGGCCATGTTGTGCGGCGTCTCGTTGCGGGCCACCGGATTGATCTGCACCACCAGCAGGTCTTCGGCGCCCGCTTCCACCAGCGGCGCCAGCGGCGGGTTCGCCACGTAGCTGCCATCCCAGTACAGCTCACCGTCGACTTCGGCGGCCGCGAACACGGTCGGCAGGCAGGCCGACGCCATCAGGCGCTGTGCATCGAGTTCTTCACGCCTGAACAGCTTGCCGCCCCCGGTCTTGATGTTGGTGGCACTCACGACCACCTGCAGCTCCTCGCAGGCGCGCACCCGATCGTAATCGATCATCACGCTGAGGAACTGGCGCAGCGGATTCACCGTCAGCGGATTTTCACGCACCGGCCCCGCCAGCGCGCCCGCCATTTCCAGCATCTGGTAGGCCGGCGAATGGCGCATGGTGAAGCCGCCGGCCAGGTGGTCGGCCGGGGTGCGCTGCAGCGGGCTGAACATGGCCGTGCCCGCCAGCGCATGCCAGAAGCGGTCCAGCGCCCGGCGCGCTCCCGCACGGCCGCCGCCGCGCGCCATCCCGTCCGCGACCACCGCCGCGTTGATCGCGCCCGCGCTGGCCCCGCTCAGGGCGACGATCTCGAGCCGCTCTTCCTGCAGCAGCCGGTCGAGCACGCCCCATGTGTAGGCGCCGTAAGTGCCGCCGCCCTGCAGCCCGAGGCTGATCTTCTTGGTAGTCGTGGTCACGCCCGATTCCTTTACATGCAAATAGCCGAAGTCTAGCGATCTGAGTAAATTGACGGCGCTACGCTGCCTGCAGGAATCTTCAGCCCAGCCAGCGCAAGACCGCCGGCACCAGCCAAGGCGCAATCACCGCCGTCAAGGCGCCGTTCAGGCCCATGGCGAGCCCGGCAAAGGCGCCCATCTCGGCGCCCGACTGGAATGCCCGGGCGGTCCCGATGCCGTGCGAGGCCAGGCCCAGGGCGAAGCCGCGCGCCGCCGGCGACGTGATGCGCAGGCGGTCGAACAGCCAGGGGCCGGCAATCGCCCCGAAGATGCCGGTGCCGATCACCAGCGCCGCCGTCAGGGCCGGAATGCCGCCCAGGCGCTCCGACACCGCCATCGCGATCGGCGAGGTGGCCGATTTCGGGCCCAGGGTGGCGGCCAGCTGCGGGCTCGCGTCCAGCAGCAGCGCAATGGCCACGCTGGAGACGATCGCCGTCACCGATCCCAGCACCAGGGCGAAGGCCAGCGCTCGGCCCGCCTTGCGCAGGCGCGGCAGCTGGCGCACCAGCGGCAAGGCCAGCGCCACCGTGGCGGGGCCAAGCAGGAAGTGCACGAACTGGGCGCCGGCGAAGTAGCGCTGGTAGGACATGCCGGACAGCCACAGCACGAAGGCCACCAGGGCGATCGAGATCGCCACCGGATTGGCCAGCGGCGCGCCCTTGAAGAAGGCGGTGATGCGGTGCGCCGCCAGGTAGGCGCACAGGGTCATGGTCAGGCCCAGCAGCGGCGAGGCTGACAGGTAGACCCAGAATTGGGAGAACTGGTTCAGCTCAAGCATCGCCGCCCTTCTTGCCGAGTCCGCGCAGCAGCAAGCCAGTCACCGCCAGCGTCAGGGCGGTGCTGGCGACGAGCGAGGCGAGGATGGCGAACCAGTGGCCGCTGCCGCTGGCCGCGGTGGCCACGATGCCGACGCCGGCCGGCACGAACAGCAGGGACAGGTGCGACAGCAGGGTATTGGCGGCTTCCTCGATGCGCTTCTCCAGCGGCGGCCAGGCCAGCAAGGCGGCCATCAGGAGCAGCATGCCGGCCACCGGGCCGGGAATGGGGAGCTTCAGGAGGAAGACGATGCCTTCGCCGAGGCATTGGAACAGCAGGAGGATGGTGAAGGCGGCGAGCATGAGGCTTCTGAGCGAGGCAAAGCGCTCAGGATAGCAAAACAGGGCGGACGGCGCGCGCCGCGCCGCCCCGTTAGTAGAACTCAGGCCTCCGCGGTGGCGCCAGCGATCGCGCCGCGGCGCAGCTGGTCGCGCTCGATCGACTCGAACAACGCCTTGAAGTTGCCCTCGCCGAAGCCGTCGTCGCCCTTGCGCTGGATGAACTCGAAGAACACCGGGCCGAGCTGGGCTTCGCCGAAGATCTGCAGCAGCAGGCGCGGCTTGCCGTCCTTGACCGCGCCGTCCAGCAACAGGCCGCGCGCCTTCAGTTCTTCCGGGTTCTCGCCGTGGCCCGGCACGCGGCCGTCCAGCATTTCGTAATAGGTATCGGGCGGGGCCTTCATCAGCGGCACGCCGGCCTCGCGCAGGCTGTCCACGGTCTTGATCAAATCATCGGTCAGCAGCGCGATGTGCTGGATGCCTTCGCCGTTGAACTGCATCAGGAATTCCTCGATCTGGCCGCCGCCGGCCTTGCCCTCTTCATTCAGCGGGATACGGATCATGCCGTCCGGGGCGGTCATGGCCTTCGAGGTCAGGCCGGTGTACTCGCCCTTGATGTCGAAGTAGCGGATCTCGCGGAAGTTGAAGAGCTTCTCGTAGAAGCCGGCCCAGAAGGCCATGCGGCCGCGGTAGACGTTGTGGGTCAGGTGGTCGATGATCTTCAGGCCGTGGCCGACCGGGTTGCGCTCGACGCCCTCCAGGAATTCGAAGTCGATGTCATAGATCGATTTGCCGTCCTCGAAGCGGTCGATCAGGTACAGCGGCGCGCCGCCGATGCCCTTGATGGCCGGCAGGCGCAACTCCATCGGGCCGGTCGGGATCTCGACCGCCTGGGCGCCCAACTCCAGCGCGCGGGCATAGGCCTTGTGCGAATCCCTGACGCGGAAGGCCATGCCGCAGGCCGACGGGCCATGCTCGGCGGCGAAGTAGGCGGCGTAGCTCTTCGGCTCGTTGTTGATGATGAAGTTGATGCCGCCCTGGCGATACAAGGCCACTTGCTTCGAGCGGTGCACCGCCACCTTGGTGAAGCCCAGCTTCTCGAACACTGCTTCCAGCACGCCCGGCGTTGGCGACGCGAACTCGACGAACTCGAAGCCCATCAGGCCCATGGGATTCTCAAACAGGTCTGCCATTTCTTCTCTTCCTTGTGTCTCGTTGGTCAGGTTCAAAATACGTCCTACTCCGCAAATACTTCCGCCAGCAATCCGCGCAGCCACTGGTTGCCCGGGTCCTGGTTGTAACGCCGGTGCCAGAACACGTTGGTCTGCAGCGTCGGCAGTTCCAGGGGCGGCACGATCCACTCCAGGCCGAAGGGCAGCGCCGCGCGTTCGGCCAGCTTCTGCGGCACGGTGACCACCAGGTCGCTCGTACTCACCATATAGGGCACCGCCGTGAAATGCGGCACCCGGAAACGCACCGATGGCCCGACCCCGGCGCGCGCCAGCAGCGCGTTGATGCGGTCGTACGGACTCTCGTTCGCATCGACCAGCATGTGTTCGGCCTTCACGAAACGCGCCAGGCTCACTTCGCCTCTATCCAACCTCGCCAACGGATGGCCCTTGCGCATCATCGTCACGTAGGGCTGGCGGAACAGCTGGCGCTGGTACAGCGCTTCCGAGATGTCCTCGAAGGGCCCGACCGCCAGGTCCACCCGTCCCCCTTCCATTTCCTCCTTCAGCGCCAGGCTGCCTGCGCGCATCGAGCTGATCTCGACCAGCGGCGCCAGCAGCTTGCAGCGCTCGATCAGGGTGGGCATGAAGTAGATCTCGCCCACGTCCGTCATCGCCAGCACGAAGCGCCTGCTGCTGGTGGCCGGGTCGAAGCGGCTGCGCTGGTTCAGCGCCAGCGCGACCTGGGCCATCGCCACGCCGATCGGTTCGGCCATCTGCGTCGCCAGCGGCGTCGGCTGCATGCCGCTGGCGGTGCGCACGAACAGCTCGTCCCCAAAAGCGCGGCGCAGCCGCGCCAGCGCATTGCTCACCGCCGACTGGCTCAGTCCCAGCTTGCGCGCAGCCGAGGAGATCTGGCGTTCCCGGTAGACTTCCTGGAATACCGAGAGCAGGTTCAGGTCGATATCGTGCGGTTCGATCATGGGCGTTCTGTCAGGGCTGCATTGTGGGCGCGCCTTGGCCGCACGAACAGCAATATTTAGATGGTGAATAGTCTACATTTTTCTATTCATCTCGTAAAACATGCGGGATTCTTCTAGAGTAGCGGCATCCAACCACCATGAGAGTGAGCATGAGCGAGTCCACCGCCACCATGAGCGGATACATGAGCGGATTCGGCAACGAGTTCGCCACCGAAGCCCTGCCCGGCGCCCTGCCCCTGCACCGCAACTCGCCGCAGCGCGTGGCCTACGGCCTGTATGCCGAACAGATCTCGGGCACCGCCTTCACCGCCCCGCGCAGCCACAACCGCCGTTCCTGGCTGTACCGGATCCGCCCGGCCGCCGTGCACGGCAGCTTCACGCCGATCGACGCGGGCCGCATCGTCTCGCGCTTCGACACCGCGGCGCCGCCCAACCAGTTGCGCTGGAGCCCCCTGCCGATGCCCGACGCGCCCACCGACTTCATCGACGGCTGGGTCACCATGGCCGGCAACGGCTCGCCGGAAGCCATGAGCGGCTGCGCGATCCACCTGTACGCCGCCAACAAGGACATGGAAGGGCGCTACTTCTACAGCGCCGACGGCGAGCTACTGGTGGTGCCGCAACAGGGCCGCCTGGCGATCGCCACCGAGCTCGGTCTCCTGGCGGTGGAGCCGCAGGAGATCGCCGTGATCCCGCGCGGGGTGCGCTTTTGCGTCAGCCTGCCGGACGGAGAGGCGCGCGGCTACATCTGCGAGAACTTCGGCGCCCTCTTGCAGCTGCCCGACATGGGGCCGATCGGCTCGAACGGCCTGGCCAACCCGCGCGACTTCCTCACGCCGATCGCCCGCTACGAAGACCTGGAAGGCGACTTCGAGCTGGTGGCGAAGTTCTGCGGCGGCTTGTGGCGCGCCTCCATCGGCCACTCGCCGTTCGACGTGGTCGCCTGGCACGGGAACTACGCCCCTTATAAATACGACCTGCGCCACTTCAACACCATCGGCTCGATCAGCTACGACCATCCGGACCCGTCGATCTTCCTGGTGCTGCAGGCGCCCAGCGACACCCCGGGCGTGGACACGCTGGACTTGGTGATCTTCCCGCCGCGCTGGCTGGTCGCCGAAGACAGCTTCCGCCCGCCCTGGTTCCACCGCAACGTGGCCAGCGAATTCATGGGCCTGATCCACGGCGCCTACGACGCCAAGGCCGAAGGCTTCGTGCCGGGCGGCGCCAGCCTGCACAACTGCATGAGCGGGCACGGACCGGACGCCGCCACCTTCGAGAAGGCCAGCAGCGCGGATACCGCCAAGCCGCACAAGGTGCTGGACACCATGGCCTTCATGTTCGAGACCCGCCACGTGATCGTGCCGACCCCGTACGCGCTGTCCTCGCCCCAGCTGCAGGCGGACTACCAGCAGTGCTGGGCGGGCATCGGCAAGCATTTCCGCTTGGCTCCGTAACGATGCCAAGTTGGCAATTCGTGTGGCGGAAACCCCTTCCGTCATGCGATGATGTGGCGTACGCCATTTTCGCGCGTGACCGGTCGCGGCCCGGATAGTCCGACGGAGGCCCCGCGCCAGTGTTAACCGACATATTGATCATCTCCTTCCTCATCCTGATGAACGGAGTGTTCGCCATGAGCGAGTTGGCACTGGTCTCGGCCAAGCGCATGCGCCTCGAGCGGCGCGCCGAAGAAGGAAACCGCGGGGCGCGCGCCGCCCTCAAGCTGGCCGACGACCCCAGTCACTTCCTCTCGACCGTGCAGGTCGGGATCACCCTGATCGGCATTTTCAACGGTGCGTTCGGCGAAGCCTCCCTGGTCAGCCACCTCACGCCCGAACTGGCGACGCTGCCGGTGATCGGCCCCTATGCGCGCGAAGTCGCGCTCGCCGTGGTCGTCATCGCGATCACGGTCGCCTCGATCATCTTCGGCGAACTGGTCCCCAAGCGCATCGCCATGGCCTTCCCGGAGACGGTGGCCACCCTGATCTCGCAGCCGCTGCGCACGCTGTCGGTCATCATGTCGCCCTTCGTGAAGTTCCTGTCCCTGGCCACCAACGCCATCGTGCGCGTGCTCGGCATCCGCGCGGCCAAGGAAGAAGCGCCGACCGAGGAAGACATCATCGGCAGCATCAAGGAAGGCGCCGACACCGGCGTGTTCGAAAAGACCGAGTACGACATCGTCCAGCGCGCCTTGCGCCTGGACGACCAGCACCTGAAGTCCCTGATGACGCCGCGCGTCGACCTGGTGATCCTCGACCTCGAGGACGACCGCCAGCAGAACCTCGAAGCCATCGCCACCAATCCCTACAGCCGCTACCCGGTCTGCCGCGGCGACCGCTCGCACATCCTGGGCTACGTGATGGCGCGCGACCTGTTCGCCCAGGCAGTGCGCATCGGTTCGCTCGACGCGGTCGACCTCGACGGCGCGGTGCAGGAGCTGCTGTACGTGCCCGAGACCGTGAGCGCCATGGCCCTGCTCGAGATGTTCAAGAAGAACCGCGCCGAGCTGGCCCTGATCGTCGACGAGTACGGCGACATCCAGGGCATGGTCACGCTCAGCGACGTGATGAGCGCCCTGGTGGGCGACGTCACCGTGGCCGGCGAGGAACACGACGCCGACGCCGTGCGGCGTCCGGACGGCAGCTGGCTGGTGGACGGCGGCATCTCGCTGGACCGCTTCCGCGACCTGCTTGAAACGACCCTCGTGTTCCCCGGCGAGGACGAAGGCGCCTACCACACCCTGGCCGGCTTCCTGCTCTACCAGCTCGGCTACATCCCGAAGCCAGCCGAGATCGTCGATTGGGAAGGCTTCCGCTTCGAGGTCATGGACATGGATGGCAACCGCATCGACCGCATCATGGTCTCGCGCTACGTGCCGATCGAGCCGGAGCCGGAGCGGGATTAATCTTCTGCTAAGCCTGTTGCGGTATCGTCGCGCTATCTCAACCAGGAAAAGCGCGCGATGGACGTTCTCACACTAGGCCCCCTTGTGCTGCCCACCGGCGTGCTGCTGGTCGTGGGCGGCATCCTGCTGGCCAACCTGCTGGCCGAGTGGTTCCGGCGCCGCCGCGCCCTCGATCCCGGCCCGATCCTGTGGAAGATGCTGCTCGCCGGCTTTGTCGCCGCGCGCGCCGTGTTCGTGCTGCGCCACCACGACCTGTTCCTCGATGCACCCTGGGCCGCGCTGGACTTCCGCGACGGCGGCTTCGACGCCACCGCAGGACTGGTGGTCGCCTGCGTGGTGGGCGCCGAGCTGACCCGCCGCGCCCCCGGGCTGCGCCGCCCCCTGCTAATATCGAGCCTGGCCGGGATCGCGCTCTGGATGGGCGGCAGCCTGTTGCTGCCGGCCTTCGCCCCGCCCCATGCGCCCATGCCCGAACTCAGCGTGCGCCGGCTCGACGGCAGCGAGGTGCCGCTGCGCGCCTACCAGGGCAAGCCGCTGGTCGTGAACCTGTGGGCCACCTGGTGCCCGCCCTGCCGGCGCGAAATGCCGGCTTTGGCGGCGATGCAGCGCAAGCGGCCGGACGTCGGCTTCGTCTTCGTCAACCAGCGCGAGTCCGCGAGCACGGTCCAGGCATTCTTGACGGCGCAGGGCCTGCGCATGGAGAACGTGGTGATCGACCCGGCCGGCCAGCTGGGCGCGCGTACCGGGGCGGTGGGTTTTCCGACCACCCTGTTCTATGACGCGCAAGGCAGGCTGCGCTTCCGTCATGTGGGAGAGCTGTCGGAGGCAAGCTTGAGGGAGAAGCTGGGGGCGCTGGAGCGCTAGCCGCCTTCCCCCACGAGCAATCCTGTGGTACAACTCACGCCGCACCCAGGAGAGCCCATGCAAGTGAACCCGATCCAGCTGTTCGACGCCGAATCCTCGACCTACACCTACATCCTGTCCGCACCTGGCAGCGTTGAAGCGGTGATCATCGACCCGGTCGACCGCCATTGGCAGCGCGACCTCGCGCACATCGAACGCCTCGGATTGAGGCTGACTCACGTGCTGGAAACCCACGCTCATGCCGACCACGTCACCTCGGCCGGCAAGCTGCGCGCCCTGACCGGCGCCAAGGCCTGCGTGCCGAGCGGCTGCGGCATCCCGCCGGCCGAAGTGCAGCTGCAGGACGGCGACCTCATTGCCTTCGGCGGGCGCGAGCACATCGCCGTCATCCACACCCCCGGCCACACCGCGGGCAGCATGTGCTACCTGTGGCGCGGCAACCTGTTCACCGGCGACACCCTGCTGGTGGACGGCTGCGGGCGCACCGACTTCCAGGGCGGCTCTGCGTCCGCGTTGTACGACAGCGTCACCCGCAAGCTGTTCGCGCTGGACGAGGCCACCCGGGTCTGGCCAGGCCACGACTATCGTGGCCAGTCGGTCTCTACCATCGGCTGGGAGAAGCGCCACAATGCGCGCCTGGCGGGACGCTCGCGCGAGGATTTCGTGGCGCTGATGGCCGCGCTGGACCTGCCGCGCCCGAAAATGATGGACGTGGCGCTGCCCGCCAACCGCAAGCTCGGCCTGGCGCACAGCGTTTGAGCGAAACCTGCCGCATTTTACCAACAAGCAACAAGCGAATTCGTCAGTTCCGGGTATAATCTTGCATCCATAGAAAGGTCATTGCACTTAAAGAAACATTCTCGCCGGTGCACGAAGGCTGATGCATGAAACAGTTTGACGACCTGGCCCACTGGCGCGCGCGCATTTTCTCGACCCTGATGTCGGCCGTCCTGCTGCTCGGCGTGGGCGCGGCCGTGCCCAGTGCGATCCTGGCCATGGTCGACGGCCTCTGGCAGATCGCCGCGATGAACGTGGTGGCGCTGGCCTGGATCTTCGCGATCTGGTGGTTCGACCGTCTTCCCTATACGCTGCGCGTCCTGAACTTCCTGGCGATGCTGTTCCTGGTCGGCGTCGGCCTGATGCTCGGCGTCGGCGCTGTCAGCCAGATCTTCCTGATGGCGCCGCCGGTACTGGCCGTGGTCCTGCTCGGCACCCGCCAGGCGCTCGGAGCCCTGTTCCTGAGTGGCTTCACCATCCTGGCCCTGGGCCTGTCCGGCCACGCCAAGCTCTACGTCGCCGGCCTCGGCCAGGATGAACTGCTGTCCTCGCTGATCGTCACGCTCAACTACCTGTGCGTCGGCGCCCTGATCACGATGACCTGCGGCGCCCTGGTCAAGGGCCTGGCCGACACGCTCGGCGAGGTGCACGGCTTTGCCGAAACCCTGGAAGCCAAGCAGGACAAGCTGCACGAGCTGAACGCCGAACTGCGCCTGACCTCGGCCGCGGTGGCGCGCCTGAACGACATGGTGCTGATCGCCCACGCCATTGATGCGCTGGGCGCGCAGCAGCCGATCATTTCCGCCAACGAAGCCTTCGAGCGGCGCACCGGCTACCGGCGCGACGAGATCATCGGCCACAGCATGCGCCTGCTGCACGGCGAGGACACCGATCCCGACGAGCTGGCGCGCATCCTGCGCGCTGTGTCGCGGGGCGAACCGGTCACGGCCGAACTGCTGCTCTACACCAAGGCCGGCGACCCATTCTGGGCCGAGATGGAAATGGTGCCCTTCGCCAGCGACGGCGGGCGCAGCACCCACTGGGTGGTGGTCGGGCGCGACATCACCGAGCGCCGCAACTCGGCCAAGGCGATCCATCACCTGGCCTTCTACGACGTGCTGACCGGCCTGCCGAACCGGCGCCTGTTCACCGAGCGCCTGGACGCCATGGTGGACGCCCGCAATGCCGGCGGCGCGCTCGGCGCCGTCCTGTTCATCGACCTCGACAACTTCAAGTACGTCAACGACGCCCGCGGCCACGCCACCGGCGACGCCCTGTTGCGCAGCGCAGCCGGGCGTCTGGTCGCGACCGTGCGCGCGCGCGACACCGTGGCGCGCCTGGGCGGCGACGAATTCGTCATCCTGCTCAACGACCTGGGCGACGAACCCGACACGGCAGCTGCTGCCGCGCTCAAGGTGGCGCACAAGGTACTGGCGGCGCTGGGCGAGGAAGTCACGATCGACGAGCACGTGTACCGCTCGACGGGCAGCATCGGCGTGGCCCTGCCGCTGCGCGCCGGCCAGACCGCCCACGACCTGCTGCGCGAGGCCGACACCGCGATGTACCAGGCCAAGGCGAGCGGCCGCAACGGCGTCGCCCTGTTCGAGACCACCATGCTGGCCGAGGCCGAGCAAAAACTCACGCTCGAGCGCGACCTCAGCAACGCCCTCGAGCGGGGCGAACTGGCCATGCACCTGCAGCTACAGGTCGACCGCGACCAGCAGCCGGTCGGCGCCGAACTGCTGATGCGCTGGCGCCGCGCCGACGGCATCCTGGTGCCGCCGGACGTGTTCATCCCGATCGCGGAAACCACCGGCCTGATCGTCCCGCTGGGGACCTGGGTGCTGCGCCAGGCCTGCGAAGCCTGGCTGCGACTTAGCGCGGCCGGCCATCCGCTCCCGCTCTCGATCAACGTCAGCCCGGCGCAGTTCCGCCAAGCGGACTTCGTGGAGACGGTCGCCCGGGTGCTGGAGGAAACCGGCGCGCCGGCCGACCAGCTGATCTTCGAAGTCACCGAGGGCCTGCTGGTGTCGGACCTGGACCAGACCATCGCCCGCATGCACGAACTGGCGGGCCTGGGCATCCGCTTCTCGGTCGACGACTTCGGCACCGGCTACTCGAACCTGGCCTATCTCAAGCGCATGCCGCTCTACGAACTCAAGATCGACAAGAGTTTTATCCGCGACACCCCGAACGACGTCAACGGCACCGCGATCGTGCAGTCGATCCTGGCGATGGCCGAGCACCTCGGCCTGCGTGTGGTAGCAGAGGGCATCGAGACCGCGCAACAGGCCGATTACCTGAGCGGCAACGGCAGTCCGCTGATGCAGGGCTACCTGTTCTCGCGCCCGGCGCCGCTCGACGACCTGCTCGCCGTGCTGGACGGCCTGGGATCGGCGCGCCCCGCCGCCTGATTCTGCTAAGCTGTGCCCCGAACCAGACCCGGAGCACAGCGTGGCGCACCAGAGCATCCTCGACATCCATACACCAGGGCGCGGCACCCGCGACATCACCGAGGCGGTCGCCGAGGTGGTGCGCGCCTCGCAAATCCAATGCGGCCTGGCCCACGTTTTCGTGCAGCACACCAGCTGCTCGCTCCTCATCACCGAGAATGCCGACCCCGACGTGCGGCGCGACCTCGAAACCGTATTGCAACGGCTCGCCCCCGACGGCGATCCGGCCTACCGCCACGATGCCGAAGGACCGGACGACATGGCAGCCCATGTGCGCAACATGCTGACGGGTTCCGGCCTGAGCGTGCCGGTCGCAAACGGCCGCCTGCTGCTCGGCACCTGGCAAGGCATCTACCTGTACGAACACCGCAGCGCGCCGCACCGCCGGCGGGTCGTGGTCACCGTCCTCTGAGTCGATTCCCCCCGCCATGGGGGAAGACCTGAAACAGTCGGTTATCTACACTGCATGCAGGCCGTGACGCTGCACCCGCGAAGGCGCAGGGAGAACGGCCACAGATTTCCGGCCACTGTCACGTCATATGTATCCATTTTTCGTGGACAGCGCGATCCGCCGCGGCTAGTCTGGAGCCTCGTTCTCCCGCCAAAGGTCTCGCCATGCCCCGCCTGTTCGCCAAGCTGCGCCTGAGCGCCGCCCTGCTGCTCGCCCTTCCCGCGCTCGCATTCGCGGGTCAAGCGCCCGCCCCGGCCGCCATCGTCGCCGCCGCCGACCACCACCAGCACCTGTTCAGCCCCGGCATCATCGCCTTCATCGCCCCGAAACCGGGGCCCGACGCGCTGCGCGAGATCCCGGTGACCGAACTGATCGCCCTGCTGGACGAGGCCGGCATCCGGCGCGCCGCCGTGATGTCGACGGCCTATATGTACGGGCGCCCCTCGCGCGTGGTCGAGGACGAATACGCCAAAGTGAAGGCGGAGAACGACTGGACCGCCGCCCAGGTGGCAAAGTATCCGGAGCGCCTGCGCGCCTTCTGCGGCTTCAATCCGCTCAAGGACTATGCGCTGGCCGAACTGGAGCGCTGCGCGGCGCACCGGCAACTGCGCACCGGGATCAAGATGCACTTCGGGAATTCCGACGTCCAGCTGGACAAGCCCGAGCACGTCGCACGCCTGAAGGAAGTATTCCGCGCCGCCAACCGGCACCGCATGGCGATCGCGGTCCACATGCGCGCCTCGATCTCGCTGAAGCGCCCCTATGGCGAAGCGCAGGCGCGCGCCTTCCTCGAGCAGCTCATGCCCGAGGCCAGCAACATCATGGTGCAGGTGGCGCACTTCGCGGGGAGCGGTCCCGGCTACGAGGATCCGCCGGCCAACGAGGTGATGCGCGTGTTCGCCGAGGCGGCCGCGCGCAAGGAACCGAACACGCGCAATCTCTACTTCGACGTGGCCTCGATCGCCACGCCCGACATTAGCCAGGCGGATGCGCGCGAGATGGTCGAGCGCATCCGCCAGGTGGGGGTCGACAAGGTCCTGTACGGCTCGGATGCGGCCACGCCGAACAATATGAAGCCGCGCGAAGCCTGGGCGGCATTCCGCGCGCTGCCGCTGACCGAGGCGGAACGCAAACGGATCGCCGGGAACGTGGCCGCCTACCTGCGCTGATCTGCCCTGCACCTGCAGTGCGCACGGGCCACATTGCCGTCCTTCCAACACGGCTCGGCCGTATGTTGTATGATGTCCGATGACATTCAGACAGGACCGATCATCGCATGTTCCCCGCTTCATCCATCGGCCGCGCAGCGCAGCCTGAGCCCCCATTCTTTTCCCGCCCCCTCGTGGTCGTTGCCCTGGCAACCCTGTGTTGCCTGTTGTGGGGCAGCTCTTACCCGGCAATCAAGACCGGCTATGCCCTGCTGGGCATCACGCAGCAGGACATCCCGTCCAAGCTGGTCTATGCCGGCTATCGCTTCCTGCTGGCCGGGATCGGCGTGGCGCTCGCCGCCTGGCTGCTGCAAAAGAAGTTCCCCGTTCCACCCCGTGGCCAGTTGCGCCAGGTTTTCGTGCTGGGTGTGGCCCAGACCAGCCTGCAGTACGTGTTCTTCTACATCGGACTGGCCTATACCACCGGCGTGCGGGCGTCGATCCTGAACGCCACCACCACCTTCTTCAGTGTCCTGCTGGCGCATTTCCTCTACAAGGACGACCGCCTGTCGGCGCGCAAGGGCGTCGGTTGCGCGCTGGGCCTGGCCGGCGTGCTGGCCGTGAATGCCGACGCCAGCCTGCTGGGCAGCGGCGTCAGCCTGCAGGGCGAAGGTTTCATCGTGATTGCCGCCTTCGTGCTGTCGGCCGCATCGATCTATGGCAAGCGCGTCTCGCAGCGCATGGATGCGATGACGATGACGGCCTGGCAGTTGGCGATCGGCGGCCTGGTCCTGCTGGCCGCCGGCTACGCTGCGGGCGGCAGCCTGGGGCGGATGGACCTGGCGTCAAGCCTGCTGCTGGTCTACCTGGCCGCGCTTTCGGCGGTCGCCTTCACCCTGTGGAGCCTGCTGCTCAAGCACAATCCGGTCGGGCTGATCAGCATGTTCGCTTTCCTGGTGCCCCTGTTCGGCGCCGCCCTGTCCGGCATCTGGCTGCACGAGGACGTCCTGACCTGGACCAATCTCGCCGCGCTGGTGCTGGTGTGCGGCGGGGTGCTGCTGGTGACGCGCGGGACTCCGGCAGGACGGCCGGTTCCCCGGCAGCAGAAAAGCTAGACCGCCGGTACGTCCTCGCTTCACGCTTTCGCAAGCGGTTTCATCCGGAAGCTGATTCCCATCCGGTTAATCGCATTCATTGCTGCGATCACGAGTGTCAGGTCGACGAGATCCTTTTCTCCAAATACGGACAGCGCCGCGGAATATGCATGGTCGGAGGCATGGGTTTCGCTCACTCGCGTCACCTCTTCCGTCCATGCCAGCGCGGCCCGTTCCTGATCCGAGAACAGATACTCCGCCTCCTCCCACACCGGCACCAGCACGATCTTGTCGATCTTCATGCCGTTCTTGATGAGGTCGCGGGTATGGATATCGATGCAGTGGGCACAACCGTTCAGTTGCGAGGCTCTCAGGAATACCAAATGGATGAGATCCGGCGGCAGCTGTGTGCCGGTCGTGACGTAATGGTGAAGTGCGGCGACAGCCTTCGCGCCTTCCGCGGACACCTGGAACCAGTTTGGGCGTTTCATGAGATCTTCTCCTTATGTGAAGTCGACGACGACGATTTGCGTCATCCTTGCCTGTAAGACGGCTGATATGGCCCATTTGTGACAGGCCATGCCGGCCCGCAAAAAAATCCTGGAGCCTGTCACAAGGAGCGAATCCGGTTCGTCTAGGAGACGTGGGGTGTCGGTTCCCGATTCCCATACGGCCGAATGGAAAGGACTCGAGGATCAATGAGCGATGGCGCAAACACCAATACGGAAGCAACATTCGACGCGCTTCGTCCGCGCCTGTTTTCGATTGCATACCGTATGCTCGGTATCCGCGCGGACGCCGAGGACGTCGTGCAGGATGCATGGCTGCGCTGGCACGAGGCGCCGCAAGACCACATCGCGTCGCAGGAAGCATGGCTGGTGACCGTGACAACCCGTCTCGCGATCGATCGCCTGCGAAGGGCGAAACTCGATCGCGAGGCCTATATCGGCTGGTGGCTGCCGGAACCCCTGGTCGAACTCGACGAAAACACGCCGGAGCGCGCGCTGGAACTGGCCAACGACGTCTCGGTGGCGTTCATGTGGGTCCTGGAACGCCTGTCCGCCGAAGAGCGTGCGGCTTTCCTGATGAGGCAAGTATTCGATGCCGATTATTCCGAGATCGCTGACGTCATCAAGAAGTCGGAACCAGCTTGCCGGCAGCTCGTACATCGTGCATCGGCGCGTGTTCAGCAGGAGCGCCCGCGCTTCGACGTCCCCAAGGATACGCATCGTGCATTGCTTGGCCGGTTCATTGAAGCCGCAAGGCAGGGAAACCGTGCGGACATGCGTGCCCTGATGTCCGACGACGTGCAGCTGGTGGCTGACGGCGGGGGGAAGGTCAAGTCGTTCATGCATATCCTCAAGGGTGCAGGGCGGGTTGCAGGCGTGTTCTGGACGCTCGAACACAAGTTTCCCATGCAAGTCTCGTATAAAACAGCCCTGGTGAATGGCGAGCCGGGTTTGCTGCGCTATGTACAGGGAAAGCTGGAATCCGTGCAGTCATTTATCGTCGATAAGGAGCGGATCGTGGCGGTCTTTATCATGCGTAATCCGGACAAGCTGGCATCCATCCCCCAGGAGCTGTGAAACCGGTCACCGCCGCACTGCTGAGCGCCGGCCCTGTCTGGCCCATGCTATCTTTCCCCGGCAATGTCGTGAACGGCCGCCAGGAACCCAGCATGCACCCGACCAACATCGTCCTCCTCGAATTCCATCCTGAACGCGACGAGCTTTGCTACGGCAAGGAACTGCGCGACGGCCTGTCCGTGGCCCTGCGCATGGGCAGCTCGCTCTGGCTCGCCAACGACGAATCGGTCAGCCTCGAACGCCTGACCGTGTGCGAGGTCGACAGCACCGGCCGCAGCAGTTTTACGCGCGACCATCGTCAGTACGCGCTGCACGACTACCTCGACCTGCCGCTGCCGGCGCATGGCGACACCGAGGACGACATCAACGAGGCCGACATCGAGGGCCTTGCCTGCGACGGCAAGTACCTGTGGCTGGCCGGCTCGCACAGCCTGCGGCGCAAGCAGCCGAAGGACGGCGACGGCGTCAGGAAGGCGCACAAGCGCCTCGCCAGCGTCAGCCTGGATGCCAACCGCTACCTGCTGGCGCGCATCCCGGTATGCAAGGACGGCGACGGCTATACCCTGGAAAAGGAAAGCACCCACAAGGGCAAGCTGCGCACTGCCGCGATGCTGCGCGGCGACCAGCAAGGCAACGAACTGACCGCCCTGCTGCGGCAGGACGAGCACCTCGGTCCCTTCCTGTCCATTCCCGGCAAGGACAACGGTTTCGACATCGAGGGCCTGGCCGTGGCCGGCAAGCACCTGCTGCTCGGCCTGCGCGGCCCGGTGCTGCGCGGCTGGGCGCTGGTGGTGGAAGTGGCGCTCGTCGAGGACGAGCAGCCGGGCCGCTTGCGCCTGGCGCCGGTGGACGACGAGAAGCGCCTGTACCGCAAGCACTTCCTTGACCTGGGCGGGCTCGGCATCCGCGACCTGTGCGTCCACGGCAAGGACATCCTGGTGCTGGCCGGGCCGACCATGGACCTGGACGGGCCGGTCACCCTGTTCCGCTGGCGCGGCGCGGCCCAGCCAGGCAAGGAATGCGTGGTGGCGGCCGACGAACTCGAACGGGTGCTGGAGCTGCCTTTCGGCCATGGGGTCGATCACCCCGAGGGCATCGCGCTGTTCGCGGTCGACCAGGATGGGCGCGACACGCTGCTGGTGGTGCACGATTCGGCCTCGCCCAGCCGCCAGATCGGCGACAGTACCCTGGTGGCGGACGTGTTTACGCTGCCGCCGCGCGAGCGCCCCCTTGGCAGCAAGCCTGCGAAATAAATCATGAAGGGTGCATATTTCCGCACGCCCGTGATTTTTGTTGAATTTCGCGGCCAGTCGCCGGTGGTATTCTCGCCGCCTCGCTTCCCATTCAATGCAATGACTCCCAAGAATATCCTGTGGGCGCTGCTGGCGCTCATGTTTGCCTGCGGCATGTCCGACGCCCTGTACGCCGCCTCCCACGTACACATGCCCGTGTGGTGGATGTTGCTCTCGGCCTTCCTGCTGAGCTTCCTGCCCTATTACTGGTATCGCCTGGACAGCGAGGCGCGGCTGTACCGGCGCCCACGCTGGATGAGCACGGCCGTGGTGGCGATGGCGCCGATCGGGATTCCGCTCTACCTGCTGCGCAGCCGTTCCCGTGGCAATCGCCTGGTCTCGCTGGCGCGCATGTCGGGCTTTCTGGTGATGATGCTGGGGGCCAGCATGGCAGGTGTCATCGCCTTTTTCCTGATGCCGGGTTGAACCCTACCCCAGTTACCGAGGCTCGCGCCGCCCGAACCGTCCTTTTGCTAAGCTGTTTCCGTCGCCACACCACACCGTGGCCGGTCCACTTTTATCGATTGGAGAATCGCCATGCGCAAGATGATCATGATGGCCATTGCAGGCCTGCTCTGGAAAAAATTCGGCGGCAAGATGGCGCAACGCTATCCGATGGGACGCCGCGGCTACCGCCGCTTCTGATCCACCTGGACGGGTGCCAATCAAGTTTCGGGTGGCGCACCGTCCATGGCGGCCCTGCTTGCAGTAGAATCGCTGGCTTTAAGGCAACTTTCGCTGAAGGCCGACGATGGACACCGCCAAGCATGAACTCAAACGTGGCTTAAAGAACCGCCACATCCAGCTGATCGCCCTCGGCGGCGCCATCGGCACCGGCCTGTTCCTGGGCGTGGCCCAGACCATCCAGCAAGCCGGCCCCTCCGCCCTGCTCGGCTATGCGATCGCCGGCCTGGTCGCCTTCCTCATCATGCGCCAGCTCGGCGAAATGATCGTCGACGAGCCGGTTGCCGGTTCCTTCGGCTATTTCGCCAGCAAGTACGGCAGCCCGATGGCCGGCTTCGTCTCCGGATGGAACTACTGGGTGATGTACATCCTCGTCAGCATGGCCGAGCTGTCCGCGCTCGGCATCTACGTCCAGTACTGGTTCCCGGACATCCCGACCTGGGTCTCGGCGCTCGCCTTCTTCGTGCTCGTCAATTCCCTCAGCCTGCTCAACGTGAAAACCTTCGGCGAGCTGGAATTCTGGTTTTCCATCATCAAGGTGGCGGCCGTGGTCGGCATGATCGTGTTCGGCCTGTACCTCCTGATCAGCGACACGGCCGGCCCCCAGGCCGGCGTGGCCAACCTGTGGCAGCACGGCGGCTTCTTCCCGAACGGCTTTGCCGGCCTGGCGCTGTCGATGGCGGTCATCATGTTCTCCTTCGGCGGCCTGGAGATGATCGGCATCACCGCGGCCGAAGCCGACAACCCGGGCCGCACCATCCCGCGCGCCATCAACCAGGCCATCTGGCGCATCGCCATCTTCTATGTCGGCGCGCTGGCCGTGCTCTTGATGCTGTACCCGTGGCAGAAGGTGGTCACCGGCGGCAGCCCCTTCGTGCTGATCTTCGCCGCGCTGGACAGCAATGCGGTGGCCAACATCCTCAACCTGGTGGTGCTGACGGCCGCTCTGTCCGTCTACAACGGCTGCACCTATGCCAACAGCCGTATGCTGTTCGGCCTGGCCGAACAGGGCAACGCGCCGCGCGCCCTCCTCAAGGTCAGCAGGCGCGGCGTGCCGCTGGCCGCCCTGGGCGTGTCGGCGGTGGCCACCGGCATCTGCATCTGCGTTAACTATTTCCTGCCGCGCGACGCCTTCGGCATGCTGATGGGCCTGGCCGTGGCGGCGCTGGTCATCAACTGGGGCATGGTCTGCTGGAGCCACCTTCGCTTCCGCCGCGCCAAACAGGGGGCGGGCCAGGCAACCGCCTTCCGCAGCCCCTGGTTCCCGCTCACGAACTACCTGTGCCTGGCCTTCCTTGTGGGCATCATCGTGGTGATGTACCTGACGCCGGGCCTGCAGTTGTCGGTGTGGATGATCCCGGCCTGGCTGGCCCTGCTGGCGCTGGGCTACTGGCTGCGCCAGCGCAAGCTGGCGGGCGCCACCATCGCCCCGGCGGCGTAAAGACGCGATAAAGCCACAGCGCGCATGGGTTTCATGACTGGCGAGTCATTTTGTCATGTTGCGCTAGCTCAACAGCCGGACTGTTGATAAAGTATTACTCCAGTGGAGCCATCATTCCATGTGCTTGTCCGGGCCGCCAAACGCTGCCCGGCCATTCCTCATTCATGAGCCGAAGGAGTCAGCTTGAAGAAGATTGTCGCCAGTTTCGTCGCACTCGCCCTGTTCGCGGCCGACGCCCACGTCGTCGTCGCAGCGCAGGACTACAGCAAGTACAGCCAGGAAGCCCTGGAAAAGGAATTGGCGCTGATCGCCACCTCGCGCCTCAGCGTAATGGTGCCGATGCGCGACGGCGTTGGCCTGTCGACCGACATCTACATGCCGAAGAACGCCAGCGGCAAGTTGCCCACCATCCTGTGGAAGACGCCCTACAACGAAGGCAAGCTGAAGGGCTCGACCCAGCGCTACGTGCTCGAATCGGTCAAGCGCGGCTACACCTTCATCGTCCAGAACGAGCGCGGACGCTATTTCTCGGGCGGCAACTGGGAAATCCTGGGCAATCCGCAGAACGACGGCTACGACACCCTGAGCTGGATCGCCAGGCAGGACTGGTCGAACGGCAAGGTCGGCACGCTCGGCTGCTCGTCCTCGGCCGAGTGGCAGCTGGCCCTGGCCGGCCTGAACCACCCGGCGCACGCGGCCATGGTGCCGATGGCGTCCGGCGCCGGCATCGGCAAGGTCGGCCGCTTCCAGGAGCAAGGCAACTGGTACACCGGCGGCGTGCCGCGCAACCTGTTCTTCGTCTGGCTGTACGGCGTCGACAATCCGCTGCGCGCCCAGCTGCCGGCCATCGCCGACGACAAGCTGCGCGCCCGCGTCGAGGCCTACAACGACCTGAACCCGGCCAAGCCGCAGGTCGACTGGAACAAGCAGATCAAGCACCTCCCGGTCGACCAGCTGCTGAGCTCGCTGGGTGAGCCGGCCGGCACTTTTGAAGAACTGATCAAGCGCAGCCCGGCCGACCCGGCCTGGCAAAAAGGCGGCCTGTACCACGAAGGCATGGGCTGGGGCGTGCCGGCGCTGTGGTTCAACAGCTGGTATGACGTCTCGATCGGCCCCAACCTGGAACTGTTCAAGCACGCCGCCGCGGCCGGCACCGACAAGGAAGCCAGCGCCAACCAGTACGCGGTAGTGGCGCCGAACGTGCACTGCGCCTTCTCCCGTCTCGGCCCGAACAACACCATCGGCGAGCGCAACATGGGCGACACCAGTTTCGACGTCGACGGCGCCATCTACGGCTGGTTCGACCGCTGGCTGAAGGGCGACACCAAGGCCTTCCCCGCGAATACGCCACACGTGCGCTATTTCGAGATGGGTGCCAACCGCTGGCAGAGCGCGGGCACCTGGCCGCCGGAGAAGGCCAAGCCGATGCGCCTGTACCTGCGCTCCGGCGGCCGTGCGAATTCGCTGTACGGCGATGGCCGCCTGCTGCCGCAGGCGCCTGGCGCGAACGAAGCGGCCGATCGCTACCGCTACGACCCGATGAATCCGGTACAGACCATCGGCGGCGGCGACTGCTGCAACGGCGGCATCGTGGTCCCGGGCGCCTTCGACCAGCGTCCGGTCGAGGCGCGCAGCGACGTGCTGGTCTACACCAGCGACCCGCTGCCGAAAGCCGTCAGCGTGGCCGGTTTCGTGGATGCGGTGCTGAAAGTCTCGTCGAGCGCGAAGGACACCGATTTCGCCGTCAAGTTGGTCGACGTGGCGCCGGACGGCACCGCCTGGATCATCGGCGACACCATCTTCCGCGCGCGCTACCGCAACGGTTTCGACAAGCCTGAGATGCTCACGCCGGGTGAAGTCGTGACCATCCGCCCGAGCCCGATCGCCACCGCGATCCAGTTCGGCGCAGGACACCGCATCCGGGTGGAAGTCACCTCGTCCAACTTCCCGAAATTCGTGCGCAACCTGAATACCGGCGGGCCGAACGAAAGCGAGAAGACCGGGGTGGTCGCCGACAATGCGGTGCACCACGACGCCGCCAACCAGAGCTACATCGAGCTGCCGGTCGTGCAGTGAGGCGGCCCGGCGGCTCGGCGCTGGAAGTGCGGCCGGCGACGTCCTAGCCGGCCACACGTGCCGCCAGTTCCTCCGCCTCTTCCATCCGGCGCAGGACCTCGGCGAATGACATCGGCTGCCCGAACAGCCAGCCCTGCGCATACTGCACCCCGTGCCTGAGCAGGAAGTCCGCCTGGGCCTGGCTCTCCACCCCTTCCGCGATCATTCGCAGCCCAAGGTCGCGTGCCATGGCAATGATGTGCCCGACCACCTGGCTGGTCGGGGCGCCGGTGCCGATCGCCTCGATGAAACTGCGGTCGATCTTCAGGTAATCGAGCTCCAGCGTTTCCAGGTAGGACAGGCTCGAATAGCCGGTGCCGAAATCGTCGATCGCGATCGCGAAGCCGTGCCCGCGCAAGGCGCCCGAGGTCTCGCGCGCGACCACCGGATCGAGCATGCCGCGCTCGGTCACCTCGAGAATGATGCTGGAGGGATGCGCGCCCATTTGCTCGAGCGTTGCCTGCAGCTTGTCGAGGAAGTCGGGTGAATGGAAGTCGGCCGGCGCGACGTTGATACCGATATGAAAGTCTGGATGGCTCTCCAGGTAGAAGCCGGTGTCGCGACAGACCAGCTCCAGCACCTGGTGGGTCAGCCTGACGATGGTCTCGTCCTGCTCGGCGATGGGAATGAACAGCTCGGGCATGACGATCTCGCCGGTGGGCCGGCGCCAGCGCACCAGGGCTTCGACGCCGATCATGCGGCCGCTGCGCAGCTCGACCACCGGCTGGTACTCCAGGAAAAATTCCTTGCGCCGCAGCGCACTGCGCACGGCATAGGGCAAGGCCATTTGCTGGCGCGCCAGGTACAGGATCGCGCCGGCCAGCGCGATGCCGGCGAGCATGCCTACCGGCACCAACCGGGCTGCGAAGTCCTGGGAACGGTCTTCCAGGTAGTGCAGCGGCACGGCGGCGATGCCGACCGTCCCGAAGGCCGAGGAACGCACTACAGCGACGACGTGGCCATCTTCCTCGAACACCACCTCGCGCGCGCTGCCGAGGCGTTTCGACCAGCCGGGATCGATATGGCCGCGGGCGCTGATCGGCGCGTAGAAATCGAGCGGTACCACAGCCAGCGATACGTCGGGCTCGCTCTTGGCGGTGTCGATCGGCAATTGTGCGTGAAGGATGGCGGCGTAGCTGCCGTACTGCAAGACCAGGAAGGCATACTGGGGCGCGAAGGGGAAGCGGACGTCGGTGCGCACCACGGCGCCGGTGGCGCTGCGATAGGCGGGTACGCCCAGGTCGAGCACGCGGGCGCTGCCGACGATGGACGAACAGGGCATCTGGTTGCCCTCGACGTAGCCGACCGCCTGGATATAGGTCGAGCCCAGGTCGATCTCGCGCATGAGGTCGATGTTCGCCGGCGCGCAGGGTGCGTCCGTGTACGGGGCCAGCCGTTTGACGGCCGCGGCCACCTGCGCGGCGGTCTCGTCGCCGCGCATCACGACGTCGCGCGCGTAGCCGAGCGCATGCGCGCTTTCCGCCTTGAAAGCTTGCCGCTGCGATTCCTCGATGGCAAGCAGGATCGGCCCGCCGATCCCGGCAATCGCCAGCAGGAGCGTCAGCAGAACGACGGCGGTTTTTTTCATGTTTCCCTGCGCACGGGCATGAAGGGGGTGCTGCGGCAGTCCCATACTACAGACGCCGCGCGCGGCCCGCAATCGGCAGCAGACAGCTGACACGCCCTTGTACCGCCGCCGATACAGCGTGCAAGAGCGCGCGCCCTACCCTGCGGGGTCCGCTATGCTGCATAGCAATATGAAAAGGACTTCGTGTGCGCGGCCGTTCGCCTTATCATGCTTGCCGCAAGTCACCTTACAAAGGGGAAGCGTTTATGAGTCAGAGTAAGCCTCTGTCGCTGCATGTACCGGAGCCTACCGGCCGCCCGGGCTGCAAGACCGATTTTTCGTACCTGCAATTGAGTCCCGCCGGCGCCATCCGGCGTCCGCCCGTCGATGTGGCGCCGCTCGATACGAGCGACATTGCCACCGGCCTGATCCGCGTCCTGGACGAGAACGGCGACGCCGTCGGTCCCTGGGCGCCCGAGGTCGATCCCGAACTGCTGCGTTTCGGGCTGCGCACCATGATGAAAACCCGCATCTTCGACGCCCGCATGGTCATCGCCCAGCGCCAGAAGAAGATGTCCTTCTATATGCTCTCGCTCGGCGAGGAAGCCCTCGGCACGGCCCAGGCGCTGGCTCTCGAGGACGGTGACATGCATTTCCCGACCTACCGCCAGCAAAGCCTCCTGATCGCCAAGAAGGTTCCGCTGGTCGAGATGATCTGCCAGCTGCTGTCCAACGAGCGCGACCCGCTCAAGGGCCGCCAGCTGCCGGTGATGTACTCGGTGCGCCGCGCCGGCTTCTTCACGATTTCCGGCAACCTGGCCACCCAGTACCCGCAAGCAGTGGGCTGGGCGATGGCATCGAGCATCAAGGGCGATACCAAGATCGCCTCGGCCTGGATCGGCGACGGCGCCACCGCCGAATCCGATTTTTCCACGGCCCTGACCTTTGCCCACGTGTACCGCGCGCCGGTCATCCTCAACGTGGTCAACAACCAGTGGGCGATCTCGACCTTCCAGGCGATTGCCGGCGGCGAAAGCGTCACCTTCGCCACCCGCGGCATCGGCAGCGGCATCGCCTCGCTGCGCGTGGACGGCAACGACTTCCTGGCCGTGCTCTCCGCTTCGCGCTGGGCGGCCGAACGCGCCCGCTCGAACCTGGGCCCGACCCTGATCGAATGGGTCACCTACCGCGCCGGCCCGCACTCGACCTCGGACGATCCCTCGCGCTACCGCCCGGCAGACGACTTCCAGCACTTCCCGCTGGGCGACCCGGTTCAACGCCTGCGCCAGTACCTGACCAAGCAGGGCTGGTGGTCGGACGAAGAGCACGAGCGCGTCCAGGCCGAGCTCGAAGCGGAAGTCCTCGCAGCCCAGAAAGAGGCCGAGTCCTACGGCATCCTGGGCGACGAGCGCGCCCCGAGCGCCGCGACGATGTTCGAGGACGTGTACAAGGAGATGCCGGAGCACCTGCGCCGGCAACGCCAGGAACTGGGAGTATGAAGATGGCGCGAGACGACATACCGAAGGAAACGGCAACCATGCCGATGACCATGATCCAGGCGCTGCGCTCGGCCATGGACGTGATGATGGAACGCGACGACAACGTCGTGGTGTACGGCCAGGACGTCGGCTTCTTCGGCGGCGTGTTCCGCGTCACCGACGGCCTGCAAGCGAAGTACGGAAAGTCGCGCGTGTTCGACGCGCCGATCTCGGAAGGCGGCATCGTCGGCACCGCAGTGGGCATGGCGGCCTATGGCCTGCGCCCCGTTATCGAGATCCAGTTCGCCGACTATTTCTATCCGGCGACCGACCAGATCGTGTCGGAAGCGGCGCGCCTGCGCTACCGCTCGGCCGGCGAATTCACCTCGCAGATGGTGATCCGCATGCCTTGCGGCGGCGGCATCTATGGCGGCCAGACCCACAGCCAGAGCCCGGAAGCCTTCTTCACCCACGTGTCCGGCCTGCGCACCGTGATGCCGTCCAACCCCTACGACGCGAAGGGCTTGCTCATCGCCTCGATCGAGAACGACGACCCGGTGATCTTCCTGGAGCCCAAGCGCCTGTACAACGGCCCCTTCGACGGCCACCACGATCGTCCGGTGGTGCCCTGGTCCGGCCATGCGCTGGGCAACGTGCCGACCGGCTACTACAAGGTCGACCTCGACAAGGCCAACATCGTCCGCCCGGGCAACGACGTGACCGTGCTGGCCTATGGCACCATGGTCTGGGTATCGGAAGCGGCGGCGCGCGAATCGGGCGTGGATGCTGAGGTGATCGACCTGCGCAGCATCTGGCCGCTGGACCTCGAGACCATCGTCAATTCGGTCAAGAAGACCGGCCGCTGCGTCATCGTGCACGAGGCCACCCGCACCAGCGGCTTCGGCGCCGAGCTGGCGGCCCTGGTGCAGGAACACTGCTTCTACCAGCTGGAGGCGCCGATCGAGCGCGTCACCGGCTGGGACACCCCGTATCCGCATGCGCAGGAATGGGCTTATTTCCCGGGTCCCGATCGTGTCGGCGCGGCCCTGAAACGTGCGCTGGAGGGTAAGTAACATGGGCATTCATGTCATCAAGATGCCGGACCTGGGCGAAGGCATCGCCGAGGTCGAAGTCGTCGCCTGGCACGTGCAGCCGGGCGACACGGTCAAGGAAGACCAGGTGCTGGCCGACGTCATGACCGATAAAGCCACCGTCGAGATTCCTTCGCCGGTCGCCGGCACCATCACCAGCCTGGGCGGCGCGGTCGGCCAGTCGCTGGCCGTGGGCGCGGAACTGATCCGCCTGGAAGTCGAAGGCGCCGGCAACTTCTCCGGCGAGAAGGCGAAACAGGAACCTGTCAAATCCGCCGCCGCTACCGCGCCGGCCGAAGAAGTCGCGGAACCCCAGCTGGAAGCGGTGGCGCAGGCTGAAAGCCCGGCCGGCGCGCAGGCGCGTTCCTCTGCGCCGGTGGCCCCGCCGCCGAAGCCGGCCGCAGCACCGCAACGCAGCTACCAGAACGGCCCGGCGCCGATGCGCGCCGAGGGCGAAAAGCCGCTGGCCGCGCCGGCCGTGCGCCAGCGCGCCTGGGACCTCGGGATCGAACTGCAGTTCGTGCACGGCAGCGGCCCGGCGGGCCGCATCCTGCATTCCGACCTCGACGCCCACGTCTCGGGCCGCCGCGCGAGCACGCAAGCCACCGGGCGTGACGAGCGCTATGCCAAGCGCGAGGGCGAACAATCGGCGCCGGTCATCGGCCTGCGCCGCAAGATTGCCGAGAAGATGCAGGAAGCCAAGCGCAACATCCCGCACTTCACCTATGTGGAAGAAGTCGACGTCACCGAACTGGAAGCGCTGCGCACCCAGCTCAACGCCAGGTATGGCGCCGAACGCGGCAAGCTGACCTTCCTGCCGCTGTTCATGCGTGCGGTGGTGCTGGCGCTGCGCCAGTATCCGATGATGAACGCGCGCTACGACGACGCCAACAACCTCCTCACCCAGTTCGAAGGCGTGCACCTGGGCATCGCCGCCCAGACCGAGGCCGGCCTGATGGTGCCGGTGGTGCGCCACGCCGAGACGCTCGACCCGTGGGCAGCGGCCGCCGAGGTGGCGCGCCTGGCCGATGCCGCGCGCGCCGGCCGCGCCACCCGCGACGAGCTGACCGGCTCGACGATCACCATCACCAGCCTGGGTCCGCTGGGCGGCATCGTCACCACCCCGGTGCTGAACCGTCCGGAAGTGGCGATCATCGGCCCCAACCGCATCGTCGACCGTCCGATGATCCGGGATGGCGCCATGGTGGCGCGCAAGATGATGAACCTGTCGTCCTCGTTCGACCACCGCGTCATCGACGGCCAGGTGGCGGCCAAGTTCGTGCAGACCATCCGCGGCTACCTTGAAACCCCGGCCACCATCTTCGTGGAGTGAGCATATGGAGACACTGAATACCACACTCCTGATCATCGGCGGCGGCCCCGGTGGCTACGTGGCCGGCATCCGCGCCGGCCAGCTCGGCGTGCCGACCGTGCTGGTCGAAGGCGCAGCGCCCGGCGGCACCTGCCTGAACATCGGCTGCATCCCGTCCAAGGCGATGATCCACGCGGCCGAGGAGTTCTGCAAGGCGCGCAGCTATGCGGCCGAGACTTCGCCGCTCGGGATCTCCGCCGCCACCCCGCGCATCGACCTCGAACGCACGGTGGCCTGGAAGGACGGCATCGTCAAGAAGCTGACCGGCGGCGTCGGCGCCCTCCTCAAGAAGAACGGCGTCAAGCTGGTACAGGGCTGGGCGACCATCCTGGACGGCAAGACCATCGAGGTGCGCGCCGACGGAGAAAGCGAGGCCTCGGTACGCATCCGCTGCGAGCACATGCTGCTCGCCAGCGGCTCCGAAGCCGTGGAGCTGCCCTTCATGCCCTTCGGCGGTCCGGTCATCTCCTCGACCGAAGCGCTCTCGCCGGATGGAATTCCGCAGCGCCTAGTAGTGGTGGGCGCCGGCTACATCGGCCTGGAACTCGGCACCGCCTACCGCAAGCTCGGCAGCCAGGTGACGGTGGTCGAAGCGGCCGACCGCATCCTGCCCGCCTATGACGCCGACCTGGTCAAGCCGGTTGCGGCAGCCCTCGCGCGCCTGGGCGTCGAGCTGCGCCTGGCCACCAAGCTAGAGGGCATGGACGGCGAGGACGGACAGCAGCGCGTGCGCGTGCGCGACGCTTCCGGCGTCGAAGCCCTGCTGGAAGCGGACCGGGTGCTGGTGGCCGTGGGCCGCAAGCCGCGCACCACGGGCTGGGGCCTGGAAAACCTGATGCTCGACATGAACGGGCGCGCGGTGAAGGTGGACGACGGGTGCCGCACCTCGATGCGCAACGTGTGGGCCATCGGCGACCTAACCGGCGAGCCGATGCTGGCGCACCGCGCCATGGCCCAGGGCGAGATGGTGGCCGAGATCGTGTCCGGCAAGCGCCGCCACTTTGCGCCGAGTGCGATTCCCGCGGTGTGCTTTACCGATCCCGAGATCGTCGTGGTCGGGATGTCGCCGCTGGACGCCGACAAGGCGGGCATCGAGATCGTCACCGCCAACTTCCCGTTCAGCGCCAACGGACGCGCGATGACCATCGAAAGCACGGACGGTTTCGTGCGCGTGGTGGCCCGCAAGAGCGACCACCGCATCATCGGCTGGCAGGCCGTGGGCGGCGCGGTGTCCGAACTGGCGGCGGGCTTCACGCAGTCGATCGAACTGGGCGCCCAGCTCGAGGACATCGCCGGCACCATCCACGCCCACCCGACCCTGGGCGAGGCGGTGCAGGAAGCCGCGCTGCGCGCACTGGGGCACGCACTGCACATCTGAGCGCTGCTCCCCCGCCACCGAAGCCGCCCTACCGGGCGGCTTTTTTCTTGCGCAGCCTCCGACGACGATTTGATGGAATTGAGCACAAGGCAAACAAAATATGCATACACGGTTACATTTGCAAACATTATTTGCACATTTGTGCATAGTGAAAAATTGCAGTTAACGTATCCCAGCTGCAATAATTGCGCCGTGCTCGGGAATCGCCCCAGCGCATCAACGACAGAAAGAGGCACATAATATGTTCAAGAAAATCGCAGCTGCCAGCGCCCTGCTCATCGCTTCCTCGGCCGCTTTTGCCGCCCAACCGAATACCTTCTACGCCGGCGGTGATGTCGGCAAGACCAAGGTCGACGACGTCTCCAAGCGCGACACCAGCGTCGGCGGCTTCGTCGGCTACAACTTCCACCAGAACTTCGCCGTGGAAGCGGGCTACCGCCGCCTGGCGGACTACGACATCTATGTCGGCAGCCCGAGCACCGCCTTCGTGCAAGGCAGCGCGAAGGTCGACCAGGCCCACCTGTCGCTGGTCGGCAGCCTGCCGCTGGACCAGAACTTCAGCGTCTACGGCCGCCTCGGCGTGAATCGCCTGGAAGCCAAGGTCAGCTCGGCCGGCTTCAGCGCCAAGGACTCCACCACCAAGGCCCTGTACGGCGTCGGTCTGAGCTACGCCTTCAGCCCGGCCGTGTCGGCCCGCCTCGAAGTGCAGAAGCCCGCCAGCGACGCAACCAACCTGAGCGCCGGCGTCGCCTTCCAGTTCTAAAGAAAGGCATCCCCATGTTCAAGAAAATCGCAGTCGCAGCCGCCCTGATCGTCGCCTCCTCGGCCGGCTTCGCCGCCCAACCCGGCAGCTTCTATGCGGGCGCCGACATCGGCCGCACCAAGATCACCGATGTCGACGGTCGCGACACCAGCTTCGGCGGCTTCGTGGGCTACAACTTCCATCCGAACTTCGCCGTCGAACTGGGCCAGCGCCGCCTGTTCGAGCGCGACTATCGCTGGGGCAACGACGGTGCCAACGTGCGCGCCGACCAGACCTCGCTGTCGCTAGTGGGCAGCATGCCGATCGGGGAAAGTTTCAGCGTCTACGGCCGCCTCGGCGCGGCCCGCATCCAGGAGCGCTTCAGCACGGGGAGCTTCACCAACAAGGATTCGACCACCAAGGCGCTGTACGGCATCGGCCTGAGCTATGCGATCAGCCCGGCGATCGCGGCGCGCGTGGAGGTGCAGAAGATCTCCCAGCAGGCGACCAACCTGAGCACCGGTTTGTCCTTCCAGTTCTGAGCGGCTTCGCCCTCTTCCAAAGCCCGGCCCTGCCGGGCTTTTTTCTATTCGGCTGGGCTACGCGGCGCTGCGGCGCGGCGCCGACAACACCGTGCCGAGCCGCAGCGCGGTATCGACCACGCTCTCGATCGCCGGCGCATAGCCGTTGTCGATCCAGCGCAGCGCGATGTGGATCACGCCGCCGACCACCCCAGCCTGGAGCAGCTCGTCGTCCGGCGCGCCGGGCGCGGCCACGATGCGGGCCACCTCGCGCCCGATCGCGCGCAGCGCCGCATCGAAGGCCAGGTCTACCGCGCGGCTGACGCCGCGGATCTCCACCAGGAACACCCGCGCCGACTGCGGCTCGCGCTGCAGCGCGGCGAAATAGGCGTGCAGCATGGCGCGCGAGCGCGCGATGCGCCCGCGTCCCGCATCCTTGGCTGCGCGCGTGATTTCTCCCAGCACCGAATAGGTCACGGCATTGAAGGAGTCGATCAGCAGCGCTTCGCTGTTGGGGAAGGATTCGTAGAAGTAGCGCTCGGTCAGGCCGGCCGCCTCACAGACCGCCTTGACGGTGGCCTGGTGGTAGCCGCGCTCGCCATAGACGGCGATGGCCGCGGCAACGAGGCGCGCGCGGCGGTCGGCGCGCCGCTCCTCCTGGGACAGCCCGCGGTAGGAACGGGTGGTGGTGAGCTCTGCTTTCATGACTACATTCTACACAGAAACTTGTTTCCAAACTTGCCATCAGATGCTCCTGGTGGCGCAGCCGGATCGCGACAAGCTAGAATGCCGCCCATGAACATCATCGAGACCCCACGCTTGCTGCTGCGCACCTGGGAAGCGAGCGACGCCCAGGCCTTCTGGGAACTGAACCAGGACCCGCGCGTGACCGAATTCCTGCCCGGCCCGCTCACGATGGCGCAAGTGGAAGCCTTCATCGCCGCCCAGCAGGATCTGTACGCGCGCAGCGGCGCCTGCTATTTCGCCGTCACGCTGGCGGCAAGCGGCGAACTGGCCGGTTTCGTCGGCCTGAAGCGTCATGAAGCCGGGCTGCCTTTCGCCCCCTGCACCGACATCGGCTGGCGCCTGGCGGCCCGCTACTGGGGCCAAGGTGTGGCCGGCGAGGCGGCGCGCGCCTGCCTGCGCTTCGGCTTCACGCAGCTCGGACGGAGCGAGATCGTCTCCTTCACGGTCCCGGCCAACCTGCGCTCGCGCGCGCTGATGGAAAAGCTGGGCATGCGCGAAGACAGCGGGGGCGCGTTCGCGCACCCGGCCCTGGCGGCAGACCACCCGCTGTCGCGGCACTTGCTGTACCGCCTGCGCCGCACGGAGGCGCAGGCCGGCGCCTGAGGATCCGCCTAGCGCTCGCGCGGCGCGGTGCCCTGGTCGTACTGGTCGGAATCGGTCTGGCCGCTAGGCATGTTTCCCTGCTGGCCCGCCTGCTGGCCGGACTGTTGACTTCCTTCCTGACCCGACTGCCGGCTGGCGCCGCTGCCCTTGCCGATCCCTTCCATCCCGGTTTGGATCTGGCCGCCCTGGCTGCCGCCGCTGAAAGCCTCGTCGGCCTCCTGGTGGGTGGTGTCGCCGGCGAGCAGGTCGTCGGAGCGGCTGGCCGACTGCTGGCTGCCCTGCTTCTCGCTGCCCATCTTTCCGATATCCCCGGTGCTTCCGGTGCCCATGCTGCCGGCGCTGCTGCTGCCGTCGCGGGTTACCTGGTCGTAGTTGCGTCCTTTGGCGTCCTTGCCTTCGCTCTGCATCGACATGCTGGCCTCCTTGTCATGGAATAGTCGTTCCATGATAGTCCGGCCGGCGCCGCGCACGAATAGTCCGCGGCCGGAGGCGGCTGTAGGACCAGACCGGCTGCTCAGGCGGTGACGCCCTGCGGGCCCAGGACCTGCACCAGGCTCTGCAGATCGTAAGGCTTGCGCAGCACCACCGCATCCGGCCAGTTCGCCACCTCCCCGTGCCCGGTGGCGAACACGATGCGCACGCCCGGCGCGTTGCTGCGCGCCTGGGCCGCGAGTGCATCGCCCCACATGCCCGGCAGTTGCACGTCGGTGATCAGGACGTCGGTGTCGGCCGCGATCAAGGGCAGCGCCGTCTCGGCGTCGGGCGCCGACTGCACCCGGTGGCCCAGGTGTTCGAGCAGGGCCGCGGTATTGGCCCGGATGCTCTCCTCGTCCTCGACCAGGACGATCGACAGGCCGCTGCTCGTCGCCTGCCGGGCCGGCTGCGCCGGCGGCGCCTCGGGCCGGCGCTTCTGGGCGGCCAGCACCTGGCGGATGCGCCGCGCCAGGCGTTCGCGGGTGTAGGGCTTGCCCAGCAGCTCGACGCCCGGATCCAGGCGGCCGCCGTGCACGATGGAATTTTCGGTATAGCCCGAGGTGAACAATACCGCCAGGTTCGGCAGCCGTTCGCGCGCCATGCGCGCCAGCTCCGGGCTGCGCAGGCGCCCCGGCATGACCACGTCGGTAAACAGCAGGTCGATCGGCACGCCGCTGTCGATCACCGCCAGCGCACTGGTGGCGTCGGGCGCCTTCAGCACGCGGTAGCCCAGGCCGGACAGCATCTCGACCACGGTGGCGCGCACCGCCTCGTCGTCCTCGGCCACCAGGATGGTCTCGCTGCCGCCCACGGCCTGCTGCGACTCGACCGGGCCGAGCGGCTCCTCGGCGGCCGTCGAGCGCGGCAGGTAGAGCTTGACGGTGGTGCCCTGCCCCACCTCGCTATAGATCTTCACGTGGCCGCCGGACTGCTTCACGAAGCCGTACACCATCGACAGGCCCAGCCCGGTGCCCTTGCCTTCTTCCTTGGTCGAATAGAAGGGCTCGAAGGCGCGGCTGGCGACTTCGGGCGGCATGCCGCAGCCGGTGTCGGTCACCGCCAGCATCACGTACTGGCCGGGGATCACGTCGCCGTGGGCGCGGCAGTACAGGTCGTCGAGGATCGCATTGGTGGCTTCGATCGTCATGCGCCCGCTGCCATCCATCGCGTCGCGCGCGTTGATGGCCAGGTTCAGCAGCGCGTTCTCGACCTGGGCCACGTCCACCGCCGTGTTCCACAGGCCGCCGGAGATCACCATCTCGATCTCGATCTCTTCGCCCAGCGAGCGGCGCAGCAGGTCTTCCATGTTCGCCACCAGGCGGCTGATCCTGATGACCTTGGGCTCGAGCGGCTGGCGGCGCCCGAAAGCCAGCAGGTAGCTGGCCAGCTTGGCGCCCTTGTCCACCGCCGAGCGCGCGTTCTCGATCCAGCGCGCGCAGTCGGCTTTGGCCGCGCCGCGCGCTTGCTCCGCCATCTGCAGCAGCTGCAGGTTGCCGGAGATGATCTGCAGCAGGTTGTTGAAGTCGTGCGCCACGCCGCCGGTCAGCTTGCCGATGGTTTCCATCTTCTGCGCCTGCTGCAGTGCCAGCTCGGTGCGGCGGATGGTCTCGAGCTGCTCGCGGTCGGCCGTGATATCGCGTCCGATCGCATGGACGTAACGCTCGTCCGGGGCCGCGGTCCAGGACAGCAGGCACCAGCTGCCGTCCTTGCGCCGGTAGCGGTTCTCGAACTTGTTCACGTAGTTGCCTTGTCCCAGCGCCGCCATCTGCGCAATCGTGGCCGAACGGTCCTCCGGATGCACCATCTCGAGGAAGTTCTTGCCGAGGATGTTGGTTTCCTGCCAGCCCAGCAGCGCGCCGAAGGCGGGACTGATCGCCTCGACCCGGCCGTCGAAGGCGCATACCAGCAGGATGTCCTTGGACAGCCGCCACATGCGGTCCCGCTCGGCCGTGCGCAGCGCCACCTGGCCCTGCAGGTCGTCGTTCAGGGCGGCGTAGCGCTGCGCCGTATTCTTCTGTTCCTCGATGTCGGTGTTGGTGCCGACCCATCCGGTCACCTGGCCGTCCTCGCCGCGCAGCGGCAGCGCGCGGTTCAGGTGCCAGCGGTAGCCGCCGTCGGCGCGGCGCAGCCGCACCTCGGCCTCGAACACGGTGCCGGTGGCCACCGCCTCGGTCCAGCGGCTGCGCAGCGCATGCAGGTCGCCCGGGTGCACCATGCGCCCCCAGCCATCGGCCACCAGTTCTTCGTGGCGGTAGCCGCTGTAGGCGAAGATCTTCTCGTTGAACCAGTCCAGGCGACCGGACGCATCGGCGGCCCAGACCTGGGCCGGCATGGCCTGGGCAAACGTGCGGAAACGCTCCTCGCTCTCGCGCATCGCCTGCTCGGCGCGCACGCGCTCGGTGACGTCGTTGCCCTGCACGAAGATCCCGATGACCGAACCCTGCTCGTCGCGCACCGGCTGGAATACGAAGTCCAGGTAGTGCTGGCGACTGTCGCCGTCGGCGGCGGTCAGCCAGATCCCGGTGGCGGCGCCGGTATGCGGACTGCCGGTGGCATAGACCTGGTCGAGCAGCGCGATGAAGCCTTGCGAGGCCACTTCCGGCAAGACCTCGCGCACGCTGCGCCCGATGATGTCGGCGCGCTCCACCAGGCCGAGGTAGGCCTGGTTGACCAGTTCGTAGCGGTGTTCGGGACCGGTGAGCATGGCCATGAAGCCGGGCGCCTGGGCGAACATGGCGCGCAGCCGGTCCTGCTCGCCGGCCAGGCGGCGCTGGGCGCGCACCTTGTCGGTGGTTTCCACCACCAGCGCCAGCACGCCGGCGACGCCGCCGTCGTCGGCCACGATCGGCGAATAGTCGAGGCTGAGCCAGACCTGCTCGGGTTCGCCGTGGCGGCGCAGGCACAGCTCGGCATCCTGGTAGGACAGCGTGCCGCCGGCCATGCAGACCCGCATCACGTTGTCGTTGAAGTCGGCTTCGTCGGGCCAGCTCTCGCGCACGGGCACCCCCAGCTGCTGCGGGTGGCGCTCGGCGGCGATGAGGGCGTAGCCGTCGTTGTAGATCATGATGCCGTCGGGGCCCCACATGGTGACCATCGGCATCGGCGAACGCAGGATCAGGTCGACCGTAGTGCGCAACACCGGCGGCCAGCCGGCGATGGGTCCGAGACTGGTGGCGCTCCAGTCGAATGCGTCGATGAGCTTGCCAAGTTCGCCTCCGCACTGGGCGAAGGGCCTGGGTACTGCGACTTTCGGGTGCGCCATGCTGGTTCGTTTCGGTTTGTAGAAGGGCAATTGTAATATCCCGGTGCATACAATGAAACACGAATGTGTCGTGTCATTACGCGAGCAAGACACAACCAATCGGGCGACGGTATGTACAATCCTGCCATCGCCCACCCGGCACCCGCAGAAAGCATGCATGACACCCGATCTTCGCGCCCTGGTCGTCTTCGCCGACGCGTCGCTGCACCGCTCGCGCATCAGCCGCCGGATCGCCGATGCCCTCGCCGGCCTGCCCGGGGTCCAGGTGCAGGACCTGTACCAGCTGTATCCGGATTTCTACATCGACGTGCGCCGCGAACGCGAGCTGCTCAAGGCGGCGCCGCTGGTCGTGTTCGTGTTCCACCTCGGCTGGTATGCGATGCCGGCCCTGCTCAAGGAGTGGTTCGACAGCGTGTTCAAGCCCGCCTGGGCGGCCGCCAAGCCGGGCCGCCTGGCGGGCAAGCGCGCCTTCGCGGCGGTGGCCTGCGCCAGCAGCGCCCTCGATTACCGGCCCGGCGGCCTGCACGGGCGGCCTTTGGCCGACTACCTGGCGCCGCTCGCGCAGAGCGCCACCGCCTGCGGCATGGACTGGCTGGCGCCGCACGTGTTCTACGAGGCCGATGCGGTCGACGGCGGCGCGGCCGGCAGGCATGCGGACGCGCTGCGCGCGCTGCTGGCGCGCCTTGCCGGCCTCGCCGACGAAGCCAGGGGAGGCGCCGATGGAACATGACATGCTGCTCAATGCGCTGGTCTACCTGGCCGCGGCGGTGGTCGCGGTGCCCATCGCCAGGCGCCTCGGCCTGGGCGCGGTGCTCGGCTACCTGCTGGCCGGGATCGCCATCGGCCCATGGGGCCTGGGCCTGATCCGCGAGGTCGAGGACATCCTGCATTTCGCCGAGTTCGGCGTGGTGCTGCTGCTGTTCGTGATCGGCCTCGAGCTCGAGCCACGCCGGCTGTGGGCGCTGCGCCGCTCGATCTTCGGCTGGGGCACGCTCCAGGTGCTGGGGGTGACGGCGGCGCTGCTGCCGGCAGCAATCGCGGCTGGCTTCGGCTGGAAGGCCGCCCTCATTGCCGCCCTCGGCCTGTCGCTGTCCTCGACCGCGATCGCGCTCACCACCATGCAGGAACAGAACCTGATTCCGACCCCGGCCGGCCAAGCCGGTTTCTCGATCCTGCTGTTCCAGGACATCGCCGCGATCCCGATGATCGCCCTGCTGCCGCTGCTGGGCGTACCCGATTCGCACCCCGGCGGCGGCTGGAGCGGCCTCCTGCTCCCGGCAGCCGTGATCGGCGGCCTGGTGCTAGCCGGCCGCTTCCTGGTCCGCCCGCTGCTGCGCTTCATCGCGCGCACCGGCCTGCGCGAGATCTTCACCGCGTTTGCCCTGCTGCTGGTCATCGCGATCTCGCTCCTGATGGCCTGGAGCGGCATGTCGATGGCGCTGGGCGCCTTCATGGCCGGCGTGCTGCTGGCCGACTCCGAGTACCGCCACGCGCTCGAGGCCGACCTGGAGCCCTTCAAGGGCCTGCTGCTCGGGCTATTCTTCATCGCGGTCGGCATGTCGGTCGACTTCGGCGTGCTGCTGGCCCAGCCCTGGCGCATCGTCCTGATGGCGGCCGCTTTCCTCTCGATCAAGCTGGCGGTCCTGTGGCTGCTGGCGCGCTTCTTCGGTATGGCGGGGCGCCAGCGCGTGCTGTTCGCCTTCCTGCTGTCGCAGGGAGGCGAGTTTGCGTTCGTGGTGTTCGGCGCGGCGGCGACAAGCCGGATATTCGCGCTGGAAACGGCTTCCACGCTGGTGCTGGTGGTGGCGCTGTCGATGCTGGCCACGCCGCTGCTCCTGATCCTGTACGACCGTGTGCTGGAGCCGCGCTGGCAGCGCTTGCGCCGGCGCGAGCCCGACCCCATCGACGCCAACCAGGGCCACGTGATCATCGCCGGCTTCGGGCGCTTCGGCCAGATTGTCGGGCGCCTGCTGCACGCCAACCAGGTGCCGCTGACCATGCTCGACCACGACCCCGACCAGATCGACACCCTGCGCCTGTTCGGTTTCAAGGTCTTCTACGGCGACGCCACCCGCATCGACCTGCTGCACGCGGCCGGCGCCGACCACGCGCGCGCCCTGGTCCTGTCGGTCGACGGCGTCGAGGACAGCCTGAAGCTGGCCGCCGCCGTGCGGGCCGAGTTTCCAGACCTGCCGATCCTGGCGCGCGCCCGCAACGTCACCCATTACTACGAGCTGATGGACCTGGGCGTGACCGTGATCGAGCGCGAGACCTTCGAGTCCGCGCTGATGCTGGGCCGGCGCGTGATGGAGGAACTCGGCTTCGGCGCCTATTTCGCGCGCCAGGCCGCCATGCGCTTTCGCGAGCACAACCTCAAGAGCGTGCTCGACGTCTACCCCTATTACAAGGACCGCGAGCAGTACGCCTCGATGGCGCGCCGCGCGCGCGAAGAGCTGCATGCGATGTTCGAGCGCGACTTCGTGGCCATTCGCGCCGAGCGTGAAGAGCAAGGCGACGAGGACCGCGACGGGGAAGATGGGCGCGGCGGCGGCCGCGGTAGCGATTGAACAAGGCCCGGGCGCTTACACGCGTAAAGTTGTCTAGACGAGTGTCGTAATTTGGTTCTGCCGGAGCAGTTTCCGCAAGGAAATGGATATACTCCGCCCGTGGCCAGCAGGCCCGCATCCCACCAGCAGCGGCTGCGCCGCGACATTCTTGACTACCTTGGATAATTCCACCTCCTCGCCGGACGGGCTGGCCGCGCTGGCCGAAGAGAATTCGGCCCTGATCGATAACGCGCTCGACCTGATGGTCGTGTTCGACCCGGACGGCCGCGTGCTGCGCGTGAACGCAGCGGCGCGCGCCCTGCTCGGCTACGAGCCGTGCGAGCTCGTCGGCCTGCATTTCAATGACCTGATCCATCCGGAGCAGCACGCGCAAGCCCTGCATATCGAGGATGGCCTGCGGACCAGGGATCCGGCGCGCCCCGACATCGTGGTGCGCCTGCGGCGCAGGGACGGCCGCGAGATCCAGCTGTCGGTCGCCGCCCGCTGGTCGGAAGCGCACCAACGCACTTTCGTCATCGCGCGCGACGTCACCGGCCAGCAGGAGGCACGCGCCGCGCTGGAGCGGTCCGAAGCGGCGCTCAACAGCATGCTGGAGAGCATCGGCGATGCCTTTTTCGCCATCGACAGCGGCTGGTGCCTCACCTATGCCAACCAGAAGGCGGGCGACTTCGTCGGCGTCGACGCGGCCGGCGCCATCGGCCATCCGCTGCTGGAGATCGCCCCGGAATTGCTGCAGTCCGACAGCTTGTCACGCTACCAACTGGCGATGGCGAGCCGCCAGCCGGATACCTTCGAGACCTTCTGGGTGCCGCGCCAGGTCTGGCTCGAAGTGCGCGTCTATCCGCACGCGGACGGCATCTCGGTCTACTTCCACGAGATCACCGCCAGGCGCGAGGCCGAACACCGGCTGCGCAAGAGCGAGCAGCGGTTCCGCAAGCTGTTCAACCAGGCCGGCGACAGCATCATGATCGTCGACGGCGCGCTGCGCATCGTCGCGGTCAACGACCAGGCCTGCGCGCGCTTCGGTTACCGCCGCGACGAGTTCCAGGGCATGCACGCCACCGACGTCAACTTCGGCTTCGCGGAAGGGCGCGCGCTCCTGGCCGGCCTGCGTGCCGGCCACGCCCAGTTGCTGCGCACCGACAAGCGCTGCAAGGACGGCAGCGTGTTCCCGGCGGAAGTGCAGATCTCGCGCTTCGACGACGAAGGCGAGGAATTCTTCCTGGCCGTGATCCGCGACCTGAGCGACCGCGCCGAGGCCGAGCGCCAGCTGCGCGAGAGCGAACAGCGTTTCCGCGAGGTCATCGAGATGACGCCCGCGGGCTACCTGCTGGCCGGCCGCGACGGTCTGCTGCTGGACGTGAACCCGGCACTGTGCGCGCTGTCGGGCTATCCGCGCGAGATGCTGCTCGGGCTGCGCCTGACCGAGCTGTTCGTGTCCTTCCCGCTGGCCTCGCTGGAAACCGGGGACGAGCACCCCGCCACGGTCCAGGGTGTGGAAGCCGTGCTGCGGCACCGCCACGGCGCCGATATCCACGTGCTGTTCAACGGCAGCATCAAGCGCGACCTTGACGGCCACGCGCTCTCGCTCACCGGCTTGATGACCGACATCACCGGACGCAAGGCGGCCGAGAGCCGCCTGCAGGAACTGGCCACCCACGACACCCTGACCGGCCTGCCCAACCGCGCCCTGCTCGGCGAGCGGGTCCAGCAGATGCTCGACGCCTGCCCCTACGGGTCGTCGGTGGCGGTGATGTTCCTCGACCTCGACCGCTTCAAGGAAGTCAACGACTCCTTCGGACACGAGATGGGCGACGTGCTGCTGTGCGAAGTCGCCGCCCGCCTGCGCCGGGTGATCCGCCCCACCGACATCATCGCCCGCCTCGGCGGCGACGAGTTCGTGGTGGCCGCGCATTGCGCCAGCGGCCAGAAGGCCGCGGCGAGTATCGCCGACAAGCTGCTCGACCTGCTTACCGCGCCCGTCAAGATCGGTGGCATCGACGTGATCGTCGGCGCCTCGATCGGCATCAGCATATACCCGCAGGATGCCCAGACCCGCGAAATCCTGTTCCAGACCGCCGATACCGCGATGTACCGCGCCAAGAACGCCGGCCGCAACCGCTACCGCTTCTTCGAGCCGGAAATGACGGTGGCCACCCAGGCGCGCATGGCGCTCGAGGTCTCGCTGCGCCCGGCGCTGGCGCGCGGCGAGTTCGAGCTGCACTACCAGCCGCGCTACGCGCTGTGCGCGGCCAGCCCGGGCGGGGTCGCCCTGCACGGCATGGAAGCGCTGATCCGCTGGAACCACCCCGAGCGCGGCCAGGTCCCGCCGCAGCAGTTCATCGGGATCGCCGAGGAGACCGGGCTGATCGTGGGCATCGGCCGCTGGGTGCTGGAAGAAGCCTGTATGCGCACGCGCGAGCTGATGACCAGCAGCGGGCGCAAGGTGGTGGTGTCGGTCAACGTGTCGGCGCGCCAGTTGGCCCAGGCGGCGTTTGCCGCCGAGGTGCGCGAGATCCTGGCGAGAACCGGCCTGGCGCCGGACTGCCTCGAGCTCGAGCTGACCGAAAGCGCCCTGATCGAGGACATCGAGCACACCGCCGCGGTGCTGCGCGAACTCAAGCGCCTCGGCGTCAAGCTCGCGGTCGACGATTTCGGCACCGGCTATTCGAGCCTGGCCTACCTGCGCCGCTTCCCGATCGACGTGCTCAAGCTCGATCGCTCCTTCCTGATGCAGCAGGACGAGAACGTGGCCACGGTCGACTTCGTGAAGGCTTTCGTCGACATGGCGCACGCGCTCGGCATGGCCGTGGTGGCCGAAGGCGTCGAGACCGCGGAGGTGCTGGCCTTCCTGCGCGCGGCGCATTGCGACCAGGCCCAGGGCTACTACCTGGCGCTCCCGATGCCGCTGGCGCGACTGAGGGCCCTGGTCGGCGGGCACGCCGCCGCCGCATGAACGCACCGGGGCAATTTTCCGGCCAACAAGACGGACAAGGTATGATGGCAACTCCCCACCACTGCTGCTGCGCGGCGCCGGAATCGACGACATGAACAGGACCGCCGGCAGTACCCGGATCTCCACCCAACTGACGCTCGTGTTCGCGGGGCTGGCCCTGGCAATCGTACTGGTGCTGGCCCTGGTCCTGAACCGGCTCGCGACCGAACGCTCGGAAGACGAGCTCGGACACCAGTTCGCGGAAATCGCCCTGCAGACCACCGACAAGCTCGACCGCACCCTGTTCGAGCGCTACCGCGAAGTGCGCCTGCTGTCGATCCAGGCCGGGCTCGCAGGCGGGGGCCTCGACGTGGCAGCCAAGCGCCGCTTCCTCGAGGAGATGCAGAAGACCTATCCCTACTATGCCTGGCTCGGCATCACCGACCCCGACGGCCGGGTGCTGGTCTCCGCCAACGGCCTGCTGGAAGGCGCGGACGTGTCGGCGCGGCCCTGGTATGCCAACGCCTTCAAGGGCAAGCACCTGACCGACGTGCACGAGGCTGTGCTGCTCAGCAAACTTCTCCAGCCCGCCGGCGGCGAGCCGATGCGCTTCATCGACATCGCCTTTCCCTACCGCGACGCGGCGGGCCGGGTGGCGGGCGTCCTGGGCGCCCACCTCAGCATCGACTGGGCGCGCGACATCGAGCAGTCGGTCATGCGCCCGCTCCTGACCCGGCGCCGCCTCGAGGCGCTGGTGGTGGGGCCGGACATGAACGTCATCATCGGTCCCGCGCAGATGGTCGGCACGCGCCTGGTCCCGGGCGGCAAGGGCCTTGCGGGCACCGGCCAGAACGGCTACGCGGTCGAGAGCTTCGGCGACGGCAAGACCTACCTGGTGGGCTACAGCCGCAGCCAGGGCCATAGTTTCGCGCCCGGACTCGACTGGACCGTGCTGGTGCGCCAGGAAACCAGCGAGGCCTATGCGCCGATCGCCGAGTTCCGGCGCCAGGTGATCGGCATCGGCCTGGTGATCGCGCTGCTGGCGGCGCTGCTCGCCGCGCTGCTGGCGCGGCGCATCTCGCAGCCGCTGGGCGTGCTGGCCGAGACGGCGCGCCGCATCGAAGCAGGCGAGATCCAGGACATCGAGGACGTGCGCGGCGGCTACCGTGAGATCGGCATGCTGCGCATCGCGCTGCGCTCCCTGATCGGCAAGCTGCAGGCCAACGAAGGCGCCATGCACCAGGCCGCGCGCCGCAAGGACGAATTCCTGGCGACGCTCGCCCACGAACTGCGCAACCCGCTGGCGCCGATCTCGGTCGCCGCCGAACTGCTGTCGCTGGCGCCGCCCGACGCCGCCCAGCAAAAGCGCTACGGCGCCATGATCGGGCGCCAGGTACGCCACATGACCGACATGATCGACGACCTGCTCGACGTCTCGCGCGTCACGCGCGGCGAGATCAAGCTGGACCGGCGCGCCACCAGCCTGCAGGAAGTGGTGGCGGAAGCGGTCGAACAGGTGATGCCGCTGGTGAGCTCCAAGAAGCACCTGCTGGCGCAGGCGATCGCGCCGGCGCCGGTCCTGGTGCCGGGCGACCGCACCCGGCTGGTGCAGGTGGTCGCCAACCTGCTGAACAATGCGGCCAAGTACACGCCGGAGGGCGGTCGCATCGACCTGGCCCTGTCGATCGACGGCAACCGCGCCCGCCTCAGGGTGCGCGACAACGGCATCGGCATGTCGGCCGACCTGATCGAGCACGCCTTCGAACTGTTTACCCAGGAAACCCGCAAGACCGACCTGAGCCTGGGCGGCCTGGGCGTCGGCCTGGCGCTGTCGAAGCAGCTCGTGACCCTGCACGAAGGCGAACTGACGGTCAGGAGCGCCGGCCAGGGCATGGGCAGCGAATTCACCGTGTCGCTGCCCTTGTTGGACAAAATCGCGCTGCCCTCCACGCCTGCGCAAGCGCGGCCGGCGCCCGCCGAGGCCCCGCCAGGCGGCCTGGTGCTGATCGTGGACGACAATACCGACGCGGCCGACACCCTCGGCCTGCTGGCTTGCTCGCTCGGCTACGAGGTTCTGGTCGAATACGGCCCGCTGGCGGCGCTGGAACGCGCACGCCTCAGTCCGCCCCGGATCTGCCTGCTGGACATCGGGATGCCGGTCATGGACGGCTACGAACTGGCCGCACGCCTGCGCGCCCTGCCCGGGATGCGCGATGCGCTGCTGGTTGCCGTCACCGGCTACAGCCAGGAGGACGACCGCAAGCGTGCGCTGGGGGCGGGCTTCGACGAGCATCTCGCCAAGCCGGTCGACATCGCGCGCCTGAGCGCCCTGCTGGCGGCACGGTCGCGGCCGGTGGCGGAAACGGTGTAGGATTTGTCAGTTACACATTCGGACAGGAAGGCGATGAAACCGGAAATCGCGGTGCTTGGAAACGTATGGCCAGACGCAGCCTTGTCTGCGCTGGCGCTTGAATTCACTTGCCATGTGATCGGACGCATGTCGCCCGCCGAGCAGGCGCGCTTCTTCGACGGCGCAGCGAGCCGCGTGCGCGCGGTGCTCACCAGCGGCACCGTCGGCATCGATGCCGCCACCGCGGCGCGCTTCCCCGGTCTGGAGATCGTGGCTGTGCACGGGGTCGGGCTGGATGCCGTCGACCTGCCGGCGATGGCGGCGCGCGGCGTCGTCGTCACCAATACGCCGGACGTGCTAACCGAGGACGTGGCCGACCTCGCAGTGAGCCTGCTGCTCACGGCGTCGCGGCGCCTGCTCCAGCTCGACCGCTATGTGCGCGCCGGCCACTGGCCGGAGAAACGCCCCTTGCTGCCCTCGCGCAGCCTGCGCGGCAAGACCGCCGGCATCTACGGCTACGGCCGTATCGGCCAGGCCGTCGCCAGCCGCCTGCGCGGCTTCGGCATCGATATCCGCTATTTCCAGCGCAGCGCCGGGCCGGAGCCAGGGCTGCGCAGCGCATCGCTGCGGGAACTGGCCGCCGCCAGCGACTACCTGGTGGTGTGTGCGCCGGGCGGGCCTGACACCCGGCATGCCGTCGACGCGGCGGTGCTCGATGCGCTCGGACCCGAAGGCATCCTGGTCAATATCGCACGCGGCAGCGTGGTCGACGAAGCGGCGCTGATCGAGGCGCTGTCCTCGGGGCGCCTGGGCGCGGCCGCGCTCGACGTCTTCGAGGACGAGCCGCAGGTGCCGGCGGCCCTGCGCGCCCTCGACAACACGGTGCTGAGCCCGCACGTCGGCAGCCTCACGGTCGAGGCGCGCCTGGCGATGCGCACGCTGTGCTTCGACAACCTGCGCGCGCACTTCGCCGGCAGGCCGGTGTTGACCCCGGTCCTGCCCTGAGCTTCCCGCCTACAGCACCAGTCCCGCCGGCGCCGGCTGGCGCGTGAAGGTCGGGCCCGCCGTGGTAGGGCGGCCGCCATCCCACACCAGGCGGTCGATGCACATGCGGCGCCCCGTCATGGCCGTGTCCCAGGCGTGGTACACGATCCAGTCCTGGCTGCCGTCCGGCGAGGTGGTGAAGGAATTGTGGCCCGGACCGATCACGTTCCCGGGGCGCGAACGCATCAGGAGGGCCTCGTCGCTGCCCTCGGGCCGGGTGAACGGCCCCAGCGGATGGTCGGCCACCACGTAGCTGAGCCCATAGTTTTCCCGCTCCCAGGCCCCGCCGCTGTAGAAGCAGTAGTACTTGCCGCCGTGATTCAGCACCGAGGCGCCCTCCACCGTGTGCCAGTCGTAGACAGCGTCGTACATCGCGCGCCCCTTCTTGAACAGGTGCCAGTCGGCATGCGGGCGCACCACCGTGCGCGGGTCCCCGGCCAGGCGATCCATGCTCACCAGGCGGTCGACCACGATACCGGTGCCGATGCGGTGGTCGTCCTCCAGGTCGAGAAAGTCGACGCAATAGTAGAGGTACCACTGACCGTCCTTGTCGCAAAAAGGGTGGGCGTCGATCGAGAACTGCAGGTTCGGCACCAGCAGCACCCCCTGGTCGACGAAAGGACCGACCGGATTGTCGGCCACGGCCACGCGCAGCTTCTGGTGCTTGCCCTCGACGTCGCCGCGCGAGTAATACATCCAGAACTTGCCCTCGCTAAAAGCGACTTCCGGCGCCCAGAAGTGGTCGTTGCCCGGATCGGCGGACGCCGAGATCGCGAAACCCGCGCGGTGCCAGTCGACCAGGTCGTTCGACACCAGCACCGGGAAGCGCCCGCCCCCGGGGCCGTCGGGGGCGGTACCGTAGGCGTAGTAGCGGCCTTCGTGCTTGAGCACGAAGGGGTCCGCCATGATCTCCGGATAGACCGGGTTGCAGTAAGTCTTCAGCATCGGGGCCCCTTACATTTGATAGCGCAGGCTCAGGCCATAGGTGGTCGGGTTGTAGCGGATGTCGCGCGGGCGGATCGGGTCGCCCAGGTAGCTCTCGTAACGCTCTTTAGTCAGGTTGATCGCGTCGAAGTTCAGCGTCAGGTTCGGCGTGATGGCGTAGCCGACGCTCAGGTCGACGTAGGTCGAGGCCTTGACGATGCGGTCCTGGCCGAAGCGCGGCTCGGCGATCTGCTCGACGTACTTGCCGCGGCGGGTCGCCGCCAGGCGGCCGGTCCAGCCGCCGTATTCGTAGAGCAGCGCAAAGTTGTAGCTGCTCTTCGCCACGTCAATCAGCGGCGTGGTGCGGTACTCCCCGGCTGCGTTGCGGGTCTGGTTTTCGCCGTCGGTCCAGGTGTAGTTGAACTGCGCACCCAGGCCGCTCCAGGCCCCCGGCAGGAAGTCGAAGAACTTCTGGATCCCGAACTCGGCGCCCTTGAGCTTGCCCTTGCCCGAATTCTGCGGACGCGTCACCCGGTAGTTGACGCCGTTGATGGTTTCGTTCCCCTCCATGCGCTGCAGGTAGCCGTCGATGTCGCGGTGGAACAGGGCGATCTGGGCGAAGCCGTTGTCCTTGAAGTAGTACTCGAGCGTGGCATCGCTGTTGATCGATTCGGTCGGCGAGAGCTGCGGATTGCCCGCCGAGCCCGTGCCCGGCGCATTCACGGTCGGCGGAATCAAGGAAAGCGCCGGGTTCAGGTCGGTGAATGCCGGCCGGGTGATGGTCTTGCCGATGCTGAGGTGCGATTGCAGGCGATCGGTCCAGTTCAGCACGGCCGACACGTTCGGCAGGAAATTGGTTTCGTCGCTGTCCTCGTTGATCGGGGTGATCGTGTCGCCCACGCGCAGGTTGCCTTCCAGCTTGCGGTCGACCTTGACCAGGCGCCCGCCGACGTTGCCGGTCACGTCGACCGTGCCCAGCTGCGCCTTCCAGCGCGCGCCCAGATGCAAGGTGGCGGTACGCTCGCGCTGCTCGAACAGGCGCATCGGGTCGTCCGCCACGCGGCCGGCCGGCTGGCCATAGAAGGCGCGCACCTGGTCGGCCTGGTCGATCAGGAAGTCGCGCGAGGGGGTGTACCAGGGGCCGCCGAGGCGGTCCAGGCCCGGCACCAGGCTCTGGAAGGACGGGCCGAGAGCCGCCACCGGCGACGGGCGTACGCCGCCCGGCAGGTCGTTGGCGCGCTCGCCGCCATGGAAACTCACGTCGCGGCTGGACAAGCGGATGCCGCCGGTCAGTGCGGTGATGAAACCGTCGCCGAGGCGATACACGGCGTCGCTGCGGAACTGGGTCTGCTTGCCGCGCGACTCGCCCCAGTTCTGCACCATGCCGCGCAGGACGAACTGGTTGGGGTCGCGCAGCGCGGCGCTAGAGCCAGGGGTGGTGATCGCGTTGTAGCCGCCGTGGCCGTCGCGCCCGTAGGTGTAGACCGAGGAGCTGGCGCCCGGGATCTGCTGGTCCACGATGACGGTGTCGTTGACGTAGTCGGAGCGGCTGAAGGCCAGGTTGCTGTCCAGCGACAGCGCTCCTTCCCGGTACTTGGCGGCGAAGTTCAGGTAGTGGGTGGCGGTGTGCTCCTTCACGCCCCAGGTGCTGGTGGCGGTGTACGGGTCCCAGTCGTAGGGGCCGCCGAAGCGGGCGGCGGGCGCGCTGGCGGCCTGGATCGGGCAGATCACGCCGGCCGGCGTATTGCAGTAGTCGCCTTGCGGCGCGAGGACCACGTTGGTCAGGCGCGGCGTCCAGGTCGCGATGTTGAGGATGTAGTCGACTTCGTTCCTGGTGCCGTAGCCGGTGCCCAGGTACTGGGCCGAGAGTTCGGTCTGCGGATTGACTTTCCACTGGAGCGCGGCATGGACGCTGCCGCGCTCGCGGTCGCCTGCGTTGTAGATGCCGCCGATGTTGGGCAGTTCGCCGAGCCGGTCGCCCGGGCGCAGCGGCGCGATCGGCTGGTCGTCGTTGAGGCGGGTGGCGGTGCCGTCCTGGCTGACGGAGAAGATGCGGTCGGGCCGGTCCACCCACTGCACCGGCATCGCCCAGTTTTCCTTGTTGTAGGCGACGTCGACCAGCACGCCGATCTCGCCGACGCCGGTCTGCCAGCGGTTGCTCATCAGGATGCCGCCGCCCGGATTGGTCCTTTGCTTGCGTGTTTCGCTGCCTTCGACATACTGGCGCCGCCCCTCGAGGAAGCCGCTGACGGTATAGCCCTTGAAGTCGAAGGGCGCGCGCAGGCGGACGTTGACGGCGCCGGCGATGCCGCCCTCGAACTGGTTGGCGGTGGCCGACTTGTACACGTCCAGCCCGGCGATCGACTGCACCGGCAGGTCCTGGTAGGACAGGCGCCGGCCGGTGCCGGTGAAGATCTCGTTGCCCTCGAAGGTGGTGGCCACGTCCGGCAGGCCGCGGATGATCACGCTGCTGGTCTCGCCGCGGTCGCGGCCCACCTGCACGCCGGCGATGCGCTGCAGGGCGTCGCCGGCGGCGCGGTCGGGGAACTTGCCGATGTCGTCGGCGTTGATCGAGTCCACCACCTGCTCGCTGTCGCGCTTGATCTGCTCGGCGGAGCGGATGCTGCTGCGGATGCCAGCCACCGTTACCGTGGCGATGCCGCCTGCCGGGGCGGGCGCCGCCGTGGCGCTTCCGGCGGCTGGCTGGCTGGCCTGGTCCGACTGGGACTGGGCAGTGCCCTGGGTCGTTTCCTGGGCGGCGGCGAAGCCGACGTGGGCGCACAACAGCATGACGGCCGCGCAGACTGGCCGGACTTTCAAGGTGCTCATCGAGGTCTCCTGGGTCGATGGCCGTGCCTGCGTCCTGGGGCGGACGGGCCGGCCGATATTCGCGTCGTTGTTAGAACCTATCCCAGCAAGGAAGGAGTCGCTTTCGGCGCGCCTGGCAAGCGGGGGCGGCGTTGCTCGTCGTTGCATGGCTAGCCATGCGGCCTCCTCGCGCCTTGCCCGCGCTCGCCATGCATCGCCGCCAGCTTCCTCCCCCCTACTGGGATAGGCTCTTAGTCATAATTTATGACCAATATGACAAAAGCTATCCGAATTCGCACCGCGATGGCGCACTCGAGACCGCTTCAGAACAGGCCGCGCGACGCCACCGAATCACGCGCCACCAGAGGGCAATCCATCTTCATGGCGGTATGTCGGGAGATGCCTCCGTGCACTTGCGCAATCAAATTTTCTGCTGCCCAGCGGCCCATTTCGTAGTTTGGTAACAACACTGTGGTGAGTGGAGGCTGGGTATAGCGCGCGATATCCTGATCGTCGTAGCCGACCACCGACACCTGACCCGGTACGTCCATGCCCAGTTCGCGTACCGCCTCGATGGCGCCGACGGCCATCAGGTCGTTGGCGCAGAACAGCGCGCTCGGCGGGTCGGGCAAGGCCAGCAGCGCCTGGGCGTGCGCGTGGCCGCTGCTCACCTGCCAGTCCCCTTCCCGTACCAGCTGCGCCTCGAACGGGATGTCGCGGCTCGACAGGGCCTGGCGGTAGCCTTTCAGGCGCTCCGCAGCGGCCTCGATCCAGCCTTCGCCGTTGATGAAGCCGATGCGCCGGTGGCCGGCCTCGATCAGGTGCATGGTGGCGGCATAACCGCCCAAGACCTCGCTCGGCACCACCGAGGAGAACTGGCGCTCGCGCCCTTCCTTCTGGTGGCAGTTCAGGAGCACGGTCGGCACCTGCGCCAGCAGCGCCGGCACCGTCACCGCGCGCGTGAAGATGGTGGCGTAGACCACGCCCAGCAGCGCGGGATCGGCCAGCACGCGCGCCAGGATCGCCCCTTCGTACTCCGGATCGTTGCGGGTGGCGTACACCGAGAGCAGGCAGTCGTGCTCCCAGGCGCCGTCGCGGGCGCCGTCGATGGTGGTCATCGCATGCGGGCTGGTGGACAGTTCGTCGGTGAGGTAGACTACCAGGTTGCGGGCCTGGGCCGGCGCCGGATGGCCGAGGCGCTCCACCGGGTAACCCAGCTCGCGTGCGATGCGCAGCACCTTATTGCGCGTCGCGCTGGACACCTTGGCGCCGCTCATGTGGTTGATCACCAGCGACACGGTGGACTGCGAGACCCCGGCCAGCTTGGCGATGTCGGTCATGGTGGGCCGCCGCGTGCGGCCCGGATCGCTCATGCCGGCAGCGGCGCGCGCGGCAGCGCGGCGCCGTCGGCATCGAACAGGTGGCCGTGGCCCGGCTCGAAGGCGAGCGTGACGCGCTCGCCGCGCTCCGGGCACGCGCTGTCGGGGCGGCACTTGAGCGATACCATTTCCGCCAGGCCCTCGACCTGGGCGTAGACGATGGTGGAATCGCCCAGGTATTCGACCAGGGCCACCGTGGCCGGAATGCCGCCCCCATCGGTTCCTTCCACACGCATGTGTTCGGGGCGCACCCCCAGCGTCACGGCGGCGCCGGGCGAAGCGCGCGCGGCATCCGCGGCCACGTCGACGAGCGTGCCGCCGGCCAGGCGCACGTGCACCGCCGGCCCCTCCTCGCCCGCCAGCATGCCGGGGAGGAAGTTCATGCGCGGCGAACCGAGGAAGCCGGCCACGAAGCGGTTGGCCGGACGCTCGTACAGCTCCAGCGGAGTGCCGGCCTGCTCGATACGGCCGCCGTTGAAGACGACGATCTTCTGGCCCAGGGTCATGGCCTCGACCTGGTCGTGGGTCACGTAGATCATGGTCGCGCCCAGTTCCCGGTGCAGGCGCGCCAGTTCGACCCGGGTCTGGCCGCGCAGCGCCGCATCCAGGTTGGACAGCGGCTCGTCGAACAGGAAGACCTCGGGTTTGCGCACGATGGCGCGCCCGATCGCGACGCGCTGGCGCTGGCCGCCCGACAGCGCCTTGGGGCGGCGCTCGAGCAGGTGGCCGATCTGCAGGATCTCGGCCGCGCGTCCCACCCGCTCCGCGATCTCCGCACGCGGCGCCCCGGCCAGCTTGAGGGCGAAACCCATGTTCTCGGCCACCGTCATGTGCGGGTACAGCGCATAGCTCTGGAACACCATGGCGATGCCGCGCCTGGACGGCTCCACGTCGTTGCAGACCCGTCCGCCGATTTCCACCGTGCCGGAACTGACGTCTTCCAGGCCGGCGACGATCCGCAGCAGGGTCGACTTGCCGCAGCCAGAGGGACCGACCAGCACCACGAACTCGCCGTCGGCGATGTCCAGGTCGATGCCCTTGATGACCAGGTTGTCCTCATACTGTTTGGTGATGCCCTGCAGGCGCACTGATGACATGGATTCTCCGCTTGTTTACCGAACCTTATCCTTTTAATCCCGTGGCCGCCAGGAAGCCGTGGGTGACGCGGCGCTGGAACAGCACGTAGGCCAGCGCCACCGGCAGCGCGCCGATCAGCGCCGCCGCCATCAGCTGGGCGTAGCGCACCCCGAAGGCGTCGTAGGTCTGGGTCAGGCCCAGCGGGATCGTCATCATGTCGTTCGAGGTGACGATGATGAAGGGCCACAGGAAGTTGTTCCAGGCGCCGATGAAGGTGACGATCGCCATCGCCCACACGATGTTGCCGGATACCGGCAGGTAGACGCTCCACAGGATGCGCAGCGGGCCGGCGCCGTCCATCACGGCCGCCTCGCGAAAGTCGGCGGGAATGGCGTCGAAGAACTGCTTGAACACGTAGATCACCACCGGCGCCACCACCTGGGGCAGCACGATGCCGGCATAGCTGTTGATCAGGCCGAGCTGGTTCATCATCCGGAACAGCGGCACCAGCAGCGCCTCGAAAGGCACCAGGAAGGCCAGCATGGTGATCGCGAACACCAGGCCGCGGCCCCTGAAGCGCAGCTGGGAAAAGGCATACGCCGCCATCAGGGACAGGGCCATGGTCACGATCGTCACCAGGAGCGCCACCAGGGCGCTGTTGAACAGCCACCGCCCGACGTTGCCGGCGGCCAGCACCTTGGCAAAGGCCTCCAGGGTCCAGTCCTGCGGCAGCCAGTGGAATACCGCGGACACGGTTTCGTGCTCGGGCCGCAACGCGGTGCTCATGGCCCACAATAGCGGCGCCACCCACATCGCCGCCAGCAGCAGCGCCGCAAGCGCGCCAATGACCGTCCAGCCGAGGTTCGAACGGGATTTCATGCATCCCTCCGCGCCAGCCAGCGCACGAAGCCGGCCTGTGCCAGCGACAGCGCGATCACGATCGCCACAAAAGCCACCGCGATCGCGGCCGCGTACCCGGCGTCGCTCTGGGTGAAAGCGGTCTCGTACATGTAGTGCAGGGTGACCCGGGTGGTGTTGAACGGTCCGCCCGTGGTCATGATGTAGGTCTGGCCGAAGATCTTCATCGAGGCGATCAGCTGCAGCACCAGCGCCATCCCGACCACCGGGCGCAGTGCCGGCCAGGTGATGGTGCGAAACAGCGTGAAGCCGCGCGCGCCGTCCAGGCTGGCGGCCTCGTACAGCTCGGCCGGGATGTTGCGCAGGCCGGCCAGGAACATCAGCATGTTGAAGCCCACGGTCCACCAGATGGTGCCGATGGCGACCATCGGCATGGCCCAGGTCAGGTCGGCGAACCAGGCGCGCTGCATGCCGAGCACGTAATTGACCACGCCGGACGACGGCTGCAGCATCCAGTCGGCGATCAGGGTCATGACCGAGATCGGCAGCACGTAGGGCAGGAAGAAGGCGCCCTGCAGCCAGCCGCCCGCCCGGCTGAAGCGGTTGACCAGCAGCGCCATGAGCAGGCCGAGGGCGGTCAGCGGAATCACCGTCAGCAGCGCGAAGTAGAAAGTGTTTCCTACCGCGGCCCAGAACGAGGGGTCCTGCACCAGCGTGACGTAGTTGTCGATGCCGATGAAGGCATTGGTGCGCGTCAGGCTGCTCTCCGTCAGGCTCATGTAGAAGGTATCGACTGCCGGCAGGAAGAAGAACAGCAGGAAGGCGATCGCGAAGGGCGCCAGCAGCATCGCCGCCGGCAATCCATCGCCGCGCCTGGCCTGGGTCGAACGGGCAGATGCCATGCTGGCTCCTAGTAGCGCGGCGGGCGCTTCTTGATCATGCGCGCCGCCTCGGTTTCGAACATGCGCAGGGCCTGCGCAGGCGTGAGCTGCGACGACAGCGCCGCCGGCAGGTATTTCGAGGCCATCGCCTCGAGCGGCCCGGCAGCCCCCATGTACCAGGCGTCCGGGTCATAGATCACGTGGCGCGGCACCTCGGCGTACAGCCGGTTCGGCATCAGGGCCTGGGCGGCAGGCGACTCCGCCACCGGACGGTAGGCCAGCACGTGCCCGCCCTCGGCCCAGCCGAACGAGTTCTTGCTCACAAATGCGATGAAGCGCATCACGGCGCGCGCTTTTTCGGGCGACATCGGCCGCCCCTCGTTGGCGGGAATGGCGAAGGCGTGCGAATCGGCCCAGACGCTGTCGTTGCCGTACATGCGCGGCAGCGGGACGATGCCGTATTCGAAGCCGAGGGTGCCGCTCTTGGTGGCGCGCACCATCTCGGGCACCTCCCACACGCCGTTGATCATGAAGCCGGCGTTGCCGCCCATGAACTGGCTGGTGGAGGCCGCGTAGTCCAGGCCCGGCTGGGCGTATCCCTGCTGGAACCAGCGCGCCACGCGCGCCAGCGAATCGACGCCCACCGGGCCGTAGGCGAAGCGCCCGTTCTGGATCAGGGGGGCGTTGCGTTGCGCCAGCATCGAGATCCACAGGCGCCAGATCGCATAGGAACTCTGGCTGCTTTCCATCGTCATGCCGGGCCGCCCGGTGGCCTGGCGCACCGCCCTGAAGGCGTCGTCCAGCGCGTCGATGCCCTGGATCGGCTTGAGCGAGCCGGAGGCGTCGAGCAGGCCGGCCTGTCCGACCAGCGTCTTGTTGTAGTACAGGACCAGCGGATGCAGGTCGAGCGGGATCGCATAGGTGCGACCCAGGTGCTGGGATTTCTGCCACTGGCGCGGATAGAAGTCGCCCGGGTGCAAGCCGCTTGCCGCGAGCGCCGAGGGGGCGATCGGACGCAGCACGCCGCCGCCGGCCAGGTTGGTCATGCGCGACAGGTGCACGGTGGCGATGTCCGGCCCGGCCCCGACCACCGACGAGGTGATCAGCTTGGTGTAGAAGGGTTCGCCCCACTTGAGCGTGGTGCTGGTCACGCGCACCTCGCGCTGGCTGGCATTGAAACGCTCGACCAGCGCCGACATGCGCGCGCCGTCCCCGCCGCTCAGCAGCGTCCACATGCGCACCTCGATCTGCGCTTTGGCGGACATGGGCGCGCACAGAGCGCATGCGATCGCCGCGCCGGCGAGGCGCACCGTGAATGGGGTCAAGCCTGTCTCCTGGGTCGTTCTCGTGGGGTGCCACTGTTTTATCATTAATACTAGCAAATAATTATTAGTAAGGGCTGTCCTGTAGGCATCAGACCCCAGGGTGTAGAATCGCTCCTTTGCTTGTGGGTCGGGTATGTGGATCGGAGTGTTGTGCGGCCTGCTGGCCGGGGCGATGTGGGGCCTGGTGTTCATCGTGCCGGAGATGCTGGGCGCCTTCTCGCCGCTGGAGCTGGCGGTCGGCCGCTACCTCGCCTATGGCGCAATGGCCTTCGCCCTGCTGCTGCCGCGCCTGAAATCCCTGTTCGGCACCCTCGTCCCCGCCGACTATGCGGCGCTGGTACGGCATGCACTGGCCGGGAACATCGTGTACTACATGCTGCTCGCGGCAGGGGTGAAATACGCCGGCCTTGCCCCGACCTCGCTGATCATCGGCATGGTGCCGGTGGTGGTGACGCTGCTGGGTCGCAAGGACCACGGCGCCGTGCCGCTTCAGCGCCTCGCGCTGCCGCTGCTGCTGGTGGCCGCGGGCATCGCCTGCATCAATGTCGACAGCTTCCTGCATGCCGGCCCGGCAGCGTCCGCGGGCGAGATCGCGCTGGGCGTGGCCTGCGCCGCCGGCGCCCTCCTGTCCTGGAGCTGGTACGCCCTCGACAACGCGCGCTACCTGAAGCGCAATCCGCACTTCTCCAGCGCCCAGTGGTCGGCGCTGTACGGACTGTCCACCGGCGTGATCGCCCTCCTCATCGGCACGGCAAACTGGCTGTTTTCCGACCCGGTTCCGGCCACGCCCGCACGCGACTGGCCCCTGTTCTGGACCTGCAATGCCCTGCTGGCGCTGGGCGCCTCGGTGATCGGCAACCAGCTGTGGAACGTGGCGAGCCGGCGCGTGCCGGTCACCCTGTCCGGCCAGCTGATCCTGTTCGAGACCCTGTTCGCCCTGCTCTACGGCTTTCTGTACCGCGCCCAGGGCCCGCGCCCGCTGGAGCTGGCGGCGATCATGCTTCTGGTGGCAGGCGTGACCTGGTCGGTGCACGCCCATGCCGGCAAGCGGAACGCGTCACGGCGGGAGGCGCTCGACCCGGACTTCGCCGAAGGTGACGGCATGGCCGGCGCCGCCCATCGCCACCAGGCCTAGCCGCGCCTTGCTGCCCAGGCGGTGGGTCCAGGTGCTGCCGCCCACCCAGTTCCCGCCTTCCGCCATCGACCAGGCGGTATAGCGCTCTTCCGCGCCACTGCGCCGGACCTCGATGCGCAGCCAGGTCCATTCGCCCGGCGTGCCCGCCACCGTATTGCCGTAGCGCGGATAGCCGCGCTCCACCGGCGCCAGTTCCTTGCCGAATTCCACCTGGCGCAGTCCGTCGTGGGCCAGCTCCACCAGCTTGACGTAGTTGTCGTCGTCGCGCATCACGACCAGGCCGGCCTGCACCGGCTTGGCGCAGCAGTCGAGCGGCGCATCGAGCCGGATGCGCGCCACGATGCGCAGGTCGCCCTCGGGCAGCGCCGTGGCCAGCACCGCGGCGGTATTGGTGTCGACGTGCAGGTCGGTCTGCCGGGTGGCCATGCGCAGGCCCGGATGGCCGGTGGACCAGCTGCCGGCCGCTTGCGGGCGGATCCAGCTCCAGCGCGCGTCGAGCCGCGCCCCATCGAAGCGTTCGGTCCACAGCGGCGTCGCCGCCGGCGTGGGCGCCGCGGCGGGCGCCGCCGGCGCCGCCCCCGCCTGTCCGGCCACGATGCTTGGCGCGCGCTGCGGCGTATCCGACGGGCCCTCGCCGCGGTTGATTACCGGCCAGCCGTCCACCCAGTCGATCCGGTCGAGCAGCAGCGGACGGCGGGTCAGCTTGTCCTCGACGCTGAAATAGCCCTGGTTGCGGTCGACCGCATGGTAGAAGGTCCACCACTGGCCGGCCGCGTCCTGGAACACGGTATTGTGGCCGGCGCCCACCCAGCGGTTGCCGTTCTGGGCCAGCACCGGCGTGCCGCCCACGCGCGCGGCCGCCATGTCGTTTCCTTCGCGGTCGAGGAAAGGCCCTTCGGGACTGGTGGCGCGGCCGACGAAGAGCGCATAGCCCGTCAAGGGTCCGCGGCAGCAGTCGGTGCTCGAGGCGAACAGATACCAGTACTTGCCGGCCCTGACCACCTCGGCGCCCTCGTAGCGGTTGGCGGCGCCAATCCGCACCGGGCCGCCCTCGACCCGCAGGCCGTCCTTCGAGAGGCGCTGCACGAACAGACCGCCGCCGTAGCTGCCGTAGTACAGGAAGCGGTCGCCCTGGCCGTCCTCGACCACGTCGGGGTCGAAGGTCCAGTGGAAGTTGCAGCCGGCGCCGGCGCGGCGCGGGGGCACCACCAGGCCTTCGGCCGGCTTCCAGGGCCCGGCCGGCGAAGCGCTGGTGGCGACCGCGATCCCGCTGTCCGACTCGCAGCCCTTTTCCGGACTATGGCGGTCGGCCACGTCGGTGACGGTGAAGTACAGGTAATAGCTGCCGTTCTGGTAGACCGGCTCCGGCGCCCACAGGCCGGACTTCGACCCGGCCAGGCCAGGCGGGCGCCGGTCGAAGGAATCGCGCACGAAATACCAGTTGACCAGGTCCACCGAGCGGTAGACCGGCATCATCCGGAACTTCCAGCCGCTGCCCTCGCGCTCCTTGCGGCTGACCGGGTCCATGGTGCAGTACATGTACCAGACCGTCGGGCTTGAAGTGCGGTCGCGCAGCAGGGACGGGTCGGCGCAGCTTTCGGCCAGGCTGCCGTCGGCCAGGCGCAGGGGCAAGGGATTGGTATAGGTGCCCGGTTGCGTGGCCGGCTGGGCGGCTGCGCCGGCAGCGGCCAGCAGCAGCGCCCCTGCCCATCCTCGGAAGCGTGTCATGCAGTCTCCTGGTCATACGCCGCGCGAACGGCGCCTATGTTGTTGACCGAAAATTAAGCCAAAACAAGCGTCCTGTGGCGCACGGGTGAAGCCGCGACCTGGCCCGATATTATCGACATTGCCACACCCGAACTCCGAATGTTGTAGCAGCCTGCTATTTTCGTTCAATTACGTTTTGTAGGACTATTGCCCGTCATCACTACCTGATAGACTTCCGAACTGCATCCCTGAGTGCAACTAAATTGCCATAATAGAACAATTGGGATGCGAGGCGGCATGATCCGCCAACAAGAAAAAACCAGGGGAAGTCCTTCATGACAGTAAAGCAGGTCCGTCCGGTACAGAAGCTGCTGGCCGTTGCAGTATCGGGTATCGCCTGGGGCCTGGGTTGTGCCCACGCCGTCCAGGCGCAGGAAGCGCCAGCCGCCCAGGAACAGAACAATGCCGTGCCAGAAGTCGTGGTCACGGCCCAGCGCACCGTCTCCACCGCCTCGCGCACCCCGGTCGCCATGAGCGTGCTCCAGGGTGAGCATCTGCGCGAACTCGGCGCCGACAATCCGGCATCGCTGGGCGCGCGCCTGCCCAACGTGCACCTCGACCAGGCTTTCTCGGGCCTGCGCGTGACCATCCGCGGCATCAGCAACAACGACACCACCGACAAGGGCGACCCGTCGGCCGCCTTCATGCAGGACGGCGTGTACATCGCGCGCCCTGCCGGCCAGGCCGCCAACTTCCTCGACGTCGACCGCATCGAAGTGCTGCGCGGACCGCAGGGGACCCTGTATGGCCGCAACACCACGGCCGGCCTGGTGAACGTGATTTCGAACGCCCCGACCGCGCTGCTGGAAGGCCGGGTCGCTCTTGAGGCGGGCACCTACGGCAACCGCAAGCTCGAAGGCGTGGTCAACGTTCCGGTGAACGATGCCCTGGCCCTGCGCGCCGCCCTCAGCACCCGCAAGCAGGACCCGTTCCTGCGCAACGGCCAGGGTACGCGCTTCAAACCCGGCATGGACCGCGACGACCGCGATGCGCGCCTGAGCGCCAGGCTGGCGCTCAGCCGCGACGCCGCGCTGCTGCTGCGTTACGACCACAGCGAAGCCACCAACAACAACGACCGCTTCGTCCCGGACACCAATTTCTACACCGGCGTCGCCGCCGGCGCCCCAAGCTGGCGCGACAACTCGACCGACGAACGTTTGACCATGGGCTTTCGCCCGGTGAACATCGCCCCGGTGCAGGGCATGCAGGACCGCCGCGCGCGCGGCCTGCTGGCCGACCTGAGCTGGAACCTGGGCCCGGCAACCCTCTACTATCTCGGTTCGCGCCGCGAACTCGACCAGCAGATGGTGAACAACTACTATTACCGGATCTCCCCGGCCATCGCGCTCGGCGTGATCAACAGCTACGATGGGGCCAACACCCAGGATTCGCACGAGCTGCGCCTGGCCACCAAGGGCGGCGGTCCGCTCAGCGCCCAGGCCGGCCTGTACTACTTCAGCGAGGAATCCGACACCCGCTACGCCTTCCAGGGCCTGCGCCCGGTCGGCCTGCCGCCGTATTACGCCTTCCCGCTGGTGACCGAGGCGGCCAGCCGCGCCGTGTTCGGACAGCTCACCTGGCGTGCCGGCGAGAGCCTGCGCCTGACTGCCGGCGCGCGCCGCACGCTCGACCACAAGTGGCGCGTCGGTTCGACCGACTTCCAGCAGGGCCCAAGCTTCAATCCGGCCACCGACCGCCGCCTGCCGAACGCCGCCGACCTGTCGACCGCGCGCACCACCTGGCGCCTGGGCGCCGAATTCGACCTCGCCCCCGCTACCCTGGCCTACCTGAGCCTGGCGACCGGCTACAAGGCCGGGGCCTTCAACGACGGCTGCGTGGCCGGCACCTCCGCCCTCGGCGTCCCCTGCCCGGCAGCCGCCGCGGTCACGCCCGAGTTCCTGTACTACCAGCCGGAAGAACTGCGCGCCTGGGAAGCCGGCCTGAAGTCGCGCCTGCTCGGCGGCCGCCTGACGGTCAATGCCAGCGCCTTCCACTACGACTACACCAACCTGCAGCTGACCGGCAATGCGATCGTCGCCGGCGCCCCGCGCCTGCTGACACGCAACGCCGGCGCCGCGCGCAGCCGCGGCATCGAGCTCGATGGCGAGCTGCGCGTCGGCAGCGGCGGCCGCCTCCACTACGGCCTGACCCTTCTCGACGCCCGCTACGTCACCTACATGGCGACGCCGGCCGTCTCCTGGGCCGGGCGCAAGCTGGACCGGGCGCCGAGCCATGTGTTCACGCTCGGCTACCAGCAGCGCTTCCCCCTGGCCGGCGGCCAGCTCACCGGCGGGCTGTTCGCACGCGCCAGCGGCGAGTACGTGCTGGCGGTCCCGAGCCAGCTGCTGACCTACCGCGTGCCTTCGCATACCAGCACCGACGCCACCCTGGCGTGGGCGCCGGCGGGCAGCAACTGGAGCGTCCTGGCGCGCGTGCGCAATATCGAGAACAAGGTGCGGCCGTCGGTCATCGACAGCTTCGGCATGACCACGCCGACCGCGCCGCGTACCGCCGATCTGCGCCTCGACCTGCGTTTCTGAGGAAAGGCCGGACCCGCGTCCGGCCTTTCTTTTTCGTGAACCACTCGCTGGAGCCTGAATGAAGCGCAACGCTGTGCACCCGAGGTCCTCCCCGTTGCGGGGGGGCATGGCCGATCCGGCCGAGCTGCTGCCCGCCGCCCTCGCGGCCTGGCGCAGCCTCATGCTGCTCGCCATGCCGGCGCTGCTGGTCCTGGTGCTGGCGCTGTTTTCCCAGGGCGCCCACGCAGCGGCCAGCGAAGCGCTGGTGCTCGGGCCGCACACGCGCAGCATCGATACCTGGTCCGCCACCACGGTGCTGGTCGACGAAGGCGGCAAGCTCGACGCCGCCGCGGCGCTGGCCGCCACCGACCGTTACGCCCGGCCGGACACCGCTCGCGGCGTCCTCAAGCTGATCCAGGATCCGCACTGGGTGCGCATCCCCTTGCGGGTGGCAGCTGGCGCGCCGCAAGACTGGGTGGTGCAGATCGACTTCGGCATCCTCGACCAGGTCGAGTTCTACCTGGAAGACGGTGGCCGCCTGCGCAAGCTCGCCAGCAGCGGACGCCGCCTGGTCGAGGACGGCGCGCTCAAGGGCCGGGTGCCTGCCGTCGCCCTCAGGCTCGAACCGGGCGCCGACTACACGCTGCTGGTGCGAGTGTTCGCCAGGGGCCCGCGCATTGCCCCGATCAGCATCATGCAGCCCGACGCCTACCAGCGCGCCGCGCTGGGCGAGCAGATGCTGCAGGGCCTGCTGCTCGGCATCGCCCTCTGCCTGGTCGCCTACAGCCTCGGTCAATGGTTCACCCTGCGCGAGCCGCTGTATGGCAAATACGCGATGTACGTGGGCGGCCTGACCCTGTATGGCCTGGTCTGGTTCGGCCTCGGCGAGCAGTTCGTGTGGCGCGGCCACGAGTGGTTCAGCAAGCACGTGATGGGGCTGTCCTCGCAGATCGCCTCCGCCGGCGCCTACCTGTTCGTCGAACAGATCCTGGCGCGCCCCGGCATGGACCGCCGCTTCAGCCGCATCATGAAGGGCGGCGCCGCGTTGTGCATCCTGGCCGGCCTGCTGTGGTGCCTGGGCCTGCTCGACCACCGCATCCTGATCGTGTTCACCATGACGGTCGGCGCCGCGCCGATGTTCCTCGGCCTGCCCGGCGCCTGGCGCCGCATGCGCGCCGGCGACGAGATCGGTGTCTACTTCCTGTTCAGCTGGTTCTTCAGCGCCGGCGGCGCCGTGGTGCAGGCCCAGCTGGCGGCGGGCATCCTGCCGGCCAACTTCTGGACGCTGCACTCGCTGCAGCTGGGCGTCACCATCGACATGCTGATGTTCATGCGCATGATCAACCTGCGCAGCAAGGCGACCCAGCAGGCGATGCTGCGCGCCGAGGCGGAAGCGCGCATGAAATCGGAGTTCCTGGCCAACATGAGCCATGAGATCCGCACCCCGATGAACGCCATCATCGGCATGAGCCGCCTGGCCCTGATGGGAGAGGCGCCGCCCAGGCTGCGCAACTACCTGTCCAGGATCCTGGGCGCCGGCGAGCACCTGCTGGGCCTGATCAACGACATCCTCGACCACGCCAGGATGGAAGCCGGCAAGCTGGCGATCGAGAAGCTGCCCTTCGACCTGAACGAGATGCTCGAGCACCTGTCGAGCGTCATCAGCGTCAAGAGCGACGCCAAGGGCGTGGAACTGATTTTCCGGGTCGGCGCCGGGGTGCCCCAGCAGCTGGTGGGCGACCCGCTGCGCCTGGGACAGGTGCTGGTCAACCTGGCCGGCAACGCCGTCAAGTTCACCGAGCGCGGCGAGATCGTCGTGGCGGTCGAGCTGCTGGAGCGGCACGACGGCAGCGTGACGCTCGAATTCTCGGTAACCGACACCGGCATCGGCATGAGCCCGGAGCAGATCGGGCGCCTGTTCCAGTCCTTTACCCAGGCCGACAGCTCGACCACCCGCAAGTACGGCGGCAGCGGCCTGGGCCTGTCGATCTCGCGCCAGCTGGTCGAGCTGATGGGCGGACGCATCGCCGCCGCCAGCACGCCGGGCGCCGGCAGCCGCTTCGCCTTCACGGTGCCGCTCGGCGTTGCCGACGGCCAGGGCGCCGTGGCCGCGCGCCTTACCACCCTGCCGGGCGTGCGCGCGCTGGTGGTGGACGACAGCGCCACCGCGCGCGCCGCGCTCGCCGAAATGCTGGGCAGCCTCGGCGTGCCCGCCGACACCGTGGCCTCCGGGGAAGCATGCCTGGCGGCGCTGGCGCAGGCCGAGGATGCCGGCTTGCCGTATGGTGTGGTCCTGATGGACTACCTGATGCCGGGCCTGGACGGCGTCGAGACGATCCGCCGCATCCGCCAGGGCGGGCGCGGCGCCGGCGACACCCCACCCCCGGCCATCCTGATGGTCTCGGTGTGCACCCGCGACACCGTGCTGGAACAGGAAGGCGAGCTGCCGGTCGACGCCTTCCTGCACAAGCCGGTCGGCCCGGCCCTGCTGTACCACAGCCTGCTGCAGGCGCTGCACCCGCAGCGCGGCCTGCCGGATGCGGGCGCCGTGGCCGCACCAGGCATTCCTTCGCTGGCCGAGCTCCCGCGCCTGGACGGCGCCCGCATCCTGCTGGCCGAGGACAATGCCAATAACCGCGAGGTGGCCCTGGACTTCATGGCCGCGGCGCGCATGCAGGTGGACGTCGCCTTCAATGGCGTGGACGCGGTACGCATGGCCTTGGCGGGCGACTACGACCTGGTGCTGATGGACATCCAGATGCCGGGGCTCGACGGCCTGGACGCCACCCGCGCCATCCGAAAGGACCCACGCATGCGCAACCTGCCGATCGTGGCGATGACCGCACACGCCCTGCCCGGCGACCGCGTAAAGAGCCTGGAAGCCGGCATTAATGACCACGTCACCAAGCCGATCGATCCCGACCTGCTGTTCTGTACCCTGCTCAAATGGATCGATCCGGCGCGCCTGGCCGGCCGGCCGCTGCCGGTCGGGGCTGCCGCACAGGCCGGGCTGGAAGCGGCCGAGCGCGCAGCGGCGCTGGCGGCGCTGCCCGCCGTGCCGGGACTGGACTGGCGCCAGGCGCTCGACAAGGTCGATGGCCAGCGCAGCCGGCTGGAAAAGCGCGCCAGCAGCTTCGTGCGCGAATACGCCGATGCCCCGCGCATGCTGCGCGAAGCGCTGGGCGCCAGCGATCACCGGGGCCTGCAGTCGCTCGCCCACAACCTGAAGTCGAGCGCCGCCTATGTCGGCGCCTTCGAGCTGGCATCGGCCGCGCATCGTCTCGAGCAGGACCTGCGCAGCGGCCAGGCCGGGCGCCTCGCGGTCCAGGTCCCGGGCCTGGTGAGCGCGGCGGAAACCGTGCTGGCGGCCCTGGCCCGGCTGGCCGAGGCCGCGCAGCCGAAGGCGGCCGATCCGGCCAGGCCGCCGGCCACGCCGGCGCTGGCCGCCCTGGTGCTGCGCCTGCGCCTGCTGCTGGAAGCCGACGACGCCCGCGCCGAGGACGCGCTGGGCGAACTCGAGCTGCTCCTCGCAGGCGGCGCCCACGGCGACCTCCTGGCCAAGCTGCGGCGGGCGGTGGAGGACCTGGAATACGGGGCGGCCCTGGCGCCCCTGGCGCAACTGCTTGCCGGCCTCGAACCGGACATGGAGGACGTGGCATGAACGGCGTGGAGATGCAGAAGGTGCTGGTCGCCGACGACGACGCGGTCAACCGCGACGTGCTGGGCGAACTCCTCAAGCCCGAGTACACCGTACTGCTCGCGAAGAACGGCGCCCAGACCGTGGAGCGGGCGATGCGCCACCTGCCCGACCTGATCCTGCTCGACGTCCTGATGCCGGACATGGACGGCTACGAGGTGCTGCGCCGGCTGCGCGCCGACCCGCTGACCGAGCACATCGCCGTGATCTTCATCTCCGGCCTGGACCGGCCGGAAGACGAAGCCAACGGCCTGAAGATGGGCGCCTCGGACTACATCACCAAGCCTTTCAACCAGACCGTGGTCATGGCGCGCGTGGCCCTGCACCTGCAGGTGGTGCGCCAGCGCAGGATGCTGGAGCGGCTCGCCAACATCGACGGCCTGACCGAACTGGCCAACCGGCGCCGTTTCGACGAGGTCTTTGCGCTCGAATGGCAGCGTGCGCGCAGGTCGGGGCGCCCGCTTTCCCTGGCCCTGCTCGACGTCGACGCCTTCAAGCAGTACAACGACCGCTACGGCCACCCGGCCGGCGACCGTGCGCTGCGCGCCGTGGCGCGTCTGGCTGCCGCCGCGATGCGCCGGCCGGCCGACCTGGCGGCACGTTACGGCGGCGAGGAGCTGGTCCTGCTGCTGCCCGACACCGGCGCGGCCGAGGCATGCCAGCTTGTGTCCCGGATGCTGCTTGCCGTGGCCGACCTGTCGATCGCACACGAAACATCCGGCGTGGCGCCGGTGCTGACCGCCAGCGCCGGCGGTGCCACCCTCGAGCCCGGCGGCACCGAGACCGCATCGGGACTGTTCGATGCCGCCGACGCCGAGCTGTACCGCGCCAAGCAGGCCGGCCGCAACCGTGTTGCCTGGCGCGAGGCCGGACACGGCGGCGCGCACTACGCGGCCCATCGCCACCCGCTGTAGGCAAACTGCCGACAATCTCCGCTTGACCCTTCGTCCGTTTCTTTTTATGCAAGCCGCATACCGCACAATCATCTTCCTGCTGGCGATATTCTTTTCCGCATTGGCGGCGCTCCCGGCGAACGCGGCCACGGTGCTGCTCACGCGCGACCTCGATCGCGTCGAGGCCTGGCCCGCGCTCACCATCCTGCGCGACCCCGGCGGCAAGCTGAGCGCCGCCGGCGCGCTGGCGCGCAGCAAGGAGTTCGAAGCACCGCACACCGCCTACGGCACCCTCGGCATGCAGACAGGCAGCACCTGGGTGCGCATCCCGGTCTCGGTCGCACCGGATGCCGTCGATGGCTGGGTCATGCAGGTCGACTTCGCCCTGCTGGACGAGGTCGATGTCCACCTGGCGGGCCCGCAAGGATTGCACCGGGTGGCGAGCATGGGCCGGATGCAGCAAGCGGCCGGCGACAGCCTGAAGGGCCGGGTCCCGAGCGCGGTGCTGCGCCTGGCTCCCGGAAACGATTACACGGTGTTGCTGCGGGTCGCCTCGCAAGGCCCGAAGATCCTGCCGATCAGCTTCATGCAGCCGCATGCCATGCTGTCCGACGCACTGGGCGAGCAGATCCTGCAAGGCTTGCTGCACGGCCTGCGCATCACCCTGTTCCTGTATGCCATCGCCCAGTGGCTGTCGCTGCGCGAACCCCTGTTCGGCAAGTACGCCCTGCAGGCGGGCGGCGTGACCGTCTATTCGGCCTGCTGGTTCGGCACCGCCGGCCAGTACCTCTGGCCCGGGAACGCCTGGATGCTGGAGCACGGCGCCGGCATCGCGTCCATCCTCGCGTCCTGCGGCGCCTACCTGTTCGTCGAGCAGTCATTGGCGCGTCCCGGACAGGACCGCATCTTCAGCCGGCTGATGAAGCTCCTCGCCGGCCTGTGCCTGGTCACGGCCGCCGGCTTCGCGCTGGGCCTGATCGACCATGAGCGCCTGGTGCTGATCGTCGGCACCCTCGGCATCCTGCCAATGCTGTGCGGCCTGCCCGGCGCCCTGCGCCGCGCGCGCGCCGGGGACCCGGTCGGCAGCTACTTCCTGGTCGGCTGGGGCGTCGCCTTCGTGGCCGCCTTTGTCACCGCACAGCTCATCAACGGCAAGCTGCCGGCCAACTTCTGGACCATGCACGCCCTGGTGTTCGGCAGCACCTTCGACATGCTGGTGTTCATGCGCATCCTCGGCCTGCGCACCAAGGCCATGCAGACCGCGATGCTGCGCGCCGAGGAAAGCACCCGCATGAAATCGGAATTCCTGGCCAACATGAGCCACGAGATCCGCACGCCGATGAACGCCATCATCGGCATGAGCCGCCTGGCCCTGATGCGCGATCCTTCCCCGGCCCTGCGCAACTACCTGGACAAGATCCTGGGCGCGAGCGAGCACCTGATGGCCATCATCAACGACATCCTCGACTTCTCGCGCATCGAGGCCGGCAAGCTGGCGATCGAAAAGGTGCCCTTCGCGCTCGACGACATGCTCGACCAGCTCGCCAGCCTGACCGATGTGAAACTGGAGTCCAAGGGCATCGAGCTGGTGTTCCGGGTCGGCCCCGGGGTGCCGCAGCAGCTGGTGGGCGACCCGCTGCGCCTGGGCCAGGTCCTGATCAACCTGGCCGGCAACGCGGTGAAATTCACCGAACGCGGCGAGATCGTGGTGGCGGTCGAGGTCTTGAAAAGCGACGCGCAGGGCGTGACCCTGGCATTTTCCGTGACCGATACCGGCATCGGCATGACGCCGGAACAGGCCGCGCGCCTGTTCCAGTCCTTCAGCCAGGCCGACAGCTCGACCACCCGCAAGTACGGCGGCACCGGCCTGGGCCTGTCGATCTCGCGCCGGCTGGTCGAGCTGATGGGCGGCGAGATCACGGTCAGCAGCACGCCGCAGGTCGGCAGCTGCTTCCGCTTCACGCTGCCCCTGGGCCTGCCCGCGGACCCGGCAGGAACGAATACGCCGCGCCCGGGCCTGCTGCCGGACATGCGCGCCCTGGTGGTGGACGACAGCGCCGGCGCACGCTCCGCCCTGGCCGAGATGCTCGGCGCCCTCGGCGTGCGCGCCGACACCGCGGCCTCGGGCGAGGAAGCACTGGCCCTGCTGGCGCGCGCGGCGCAGGACGAGCAGGCCTACCGTGTCGTGCTGATGGACTACCGGATGCCGGGCCTGGACGGGATCGAGACCATCCGCCGCATGCGCCAGGACGCGCCGTCCGTGCAACTGCCGGCGATCCTGATGATCTCGGCCACCACCCGCGAGGCCGTGATGGAGGAACAGGGCGCCCTGCCGGTCGACGCCTTCCTCCACAAGCCGGTCGGGCCGGCGCTGCTGTACCACAGCCTGTTGCAGGTGCTGGATCCGCAGCCTGGAGCGGGCCCGGTCCAGGGCCGGACGCAGGTCATGACCGAGCTGCCGCGCCTGGACGGTGCACGCATCCTGCTGGCCGAGGACAATGCCAACAACCGCGAGGTTTCCCTCGACTTCATGGCCGCCGCGCGCATGCAGGTGGATGTCGCCTTCAACGGCGTTGACGCCGTGCGCATGGCGCTGGCGGGCGACTACGACCTGGTGCTGATGGACATCCAGATGCCCGAGATGGACGGCCTGAACGCCGCGCGCGAGATCCGCAGCCATGCGCGCCTGCGCGAGCTGCCGATCGTGGCCATGACCGCGCATGCGCTGCCGAGCGACCGCGCGCTGAGCCGCGCGGCCGGCATGAACGACCACGTCACCAAGCCGATCGACCCGGACCTGCTGTTCTGCACCCTGCTGAAGTGGATCGATCCGGGCCGGCTGCAGGGCCGGCCGCTGCCCCTTCCGGCCGCCCTTGCGCCCTTGCCGCCCCACATGCCGCTGACGGAACCGGCCTTGCCGGCCCTTCCAGGCATCAACTGGCGCCTGGCGCTGGAAAGCGTCGGGGGCAGCCGCAGCCGCCTGCAGAAGCGGGCCGGCAGCTTCGTACGCGAATACGGCACCGCTCCCGCCATCCTGCGCGAATCGCTGGAGCTGGGCGACTACCCGCGCCTGCAGTCGCTGGCGCACAACCTCAAGTCGGGTGCGGCCTATGTGGGCGCGCTCGACCTGGCAGATAGCGCCAGCCGCCTGGAACAGGACCTGCGCAGCGGCCAGCTCGAGCGCCTCGGCGTGCAGGTGCCGGCACTGGTGGCCGCGACCGAAGCGGTGCTGGCCGGCCTGGCCCGGGTGGCCTCGGTCGCCCTGCCCGGTCCCGTCGATCCGGCCGCCCTTGGCGCCGTGCTGGGCCGCCTGGAAGCCTACCTGCGCAGCGACGATGCGCGCGCCGAGGATGCGCTGGCCGAGCTCGAACCGCTGCTGGCGGCGAGTGGGCAAGCAGCGCGGCTTGCCGAGGCGCTGGCCGCGCTGCGGCGCGCGGTGTCCGACATCGAGTACGCCGCAGCACTGGCGCCACTGGCGGCCCTATCCCAATACGTGACGCCCCACGTGGAAGCCCGGACGTCGGCCACGGAATGATTCGATACACCCTGGGAACCCGACCGTGGTGAGAGTGCCGTCGTGATTCAGCCAGGCTCCATGCCGGCAGATCGGGAGTTGCCGTGACAGCTATCTCCTGTCACCATCCACTACCGCTTGCTCAAGCATCACTTGGAGTTCACCTTGACTGCAGTCATACCTGCTTTGATCGGTCAGCTGTTGATCGACTGGGACAAGATCACCTCAACCAACACCGCCGGCGGCACGTGGAAGCGGCGGTTTCCCGGCTATGTTGTCGGCACGATGCCAGCCGCCGACCACGTCGTTAAGCGGACGGTGGCCGAAACCGGACGATTCGGCCTGGCCGCGCAGGGGACGGGGAAATGAACCCGTTCGATCGCAGGCGCTTTCTCCATGTGGCTGGCTTGACGGGCTCCGTTTCCATTACCGGCACCGGCTTCGCCCAAACGGCATCGGAAAGCATCCGGCACCAGGTGCTCGAAGCCGATCCACACCCACCGGCACCCGTCCATACCATCCGCTTCGCCGTCATCGGCCTGGATCACGCTCACATCATGAGCATGACCGCGGCGATCCTGCGAGGCGGCGGGCAACTTGTCTCCGTCCTGTCGACGAACCAGGACGGTCTGAAGAACAAGCAGCTCGCCGAGTTCCGCGCGCGCTTCGGCGACGTACCCGAAGCAGCCAGCGAGGATGCTGTCCTACAGGACCGTTCCGTCCAGCTTGTGCTTGGGGCACCGGTTCCCGACCAGCGCGCCCCGTTGGGCATCCGCGTGATGAAAGCCGAGAAGGATTTTTTGAGCGATAAGCCCGCCGTTACCAGCCTTGCCCAACTTGCGGCAGTGCGCAGGACGATCCGCGAGACCAGGCGCAAGTTCGCGATCATGTATTCCGAACGGCTGGAAGTACCTGCAGCCGTCAAAGCAGGGGAACTCGTGCAGGCCGGCGCCATCGGCAAGGTCATTCAAACCGTGAATCTGGCGCCGCACCGCCTGCGGGCATCTTCGCGGCCAGCATGGTTTTTTGATGGGAAGCGCTACGGCGGCATCCTGACGGACATCGGCTCGCACCAGGCCGACCAGTTCCTGTTCTATACCGGCTCGACCAAGGCAACCGTGGTCGCCTCCCAGACCGGCAACCTCGCCCATCCGGCATACCCCTATTTCGAAGACTTCGGCGACATGTTGCTGACTGGCAATGGCGGCACCGGCTATGTGCGGGTGGACTGGTTTACGCCCGACGGCTTGGCGAGCTGGGGTGACGGCCGCCTGTTCATCCTCGGCACCGAGGGTTATATCGAACTGCGCAAATACATCGATCCGCTTGGGCGACAGGGCACCAACCATTTGCTGATGGTCGATCGAAAGGAAGCGCGCTACATGGATTGCAGCAAGCTCGACCTGCCGTTCGGGCGCGAGTTCGTAGCGGACATCGTCAACCGTACCGAGACGGCACAAAATCAGGAACAGGCCTTGCTCGCGGCGGAACTGGTCCTGAAGGCACAGAAGACTGCGACGCGGCCGCTCGCGACTTGATCATTTCGATCGGCCACAGCGGCCCGAGAACGGACACTCGGTCGACAGGCGCAGCGGACCCACTTCGCCCAGCTGCGCTTCTCAACCCCGGCAGACCAGGCCGAAGCGGGTCGCCTCGCAGCCGCGCTTGAGGCAGGCGGTGGCATGGTAACCAGCCGCGCGGCATAAACGCAGGGTTTCGGCCAGCGGGCTTTCCGGATCGGGCTGTTCGGCAGACACGGTACGCGTGGGCGGGGCCGGCGCCGGGGCGACTACGCGTTCGCGCGCCGGCTTGGGGGCCTGCTTTTTCGGTTCCGGACGTGTCGGTTTTGCAGACGCCGCGGCCGCAACGCGGCGCTCCTGTACGCGCTTGGCCGCGGGCTTTGGCGCAGGCGGTTTGGCGACGGCTTTCGGGGGCGCGGCGGGCGGTGCGACCACTGCCGGCTCTGAAGGTTCAATCTCTGCGCTGCCCGACGTCGCGACCGCTGGCGCATTGCCGACCTGGTCGGCAAGAGGCGGCGCCACTTCGACCGGCGCCGTGGCCAGCGGCGCCGGCGTCAGCAATCTCAGCGGCGGACGTGCGTCGGCTTCCGGTTCGGCGGCGGGAGCGCCAGCCGGCACCGCCGGTGGCGCCGGTGTCTCCTGGACCGGCGTGTGGTCGGCCACTACCGCCAGCGTCGATTCCACACGGGTCTCCTGTACCATCCACGCCGCCGTCCCAGCCACCGCCACGACCGCGGCCAGGCCGATGGTCCAGCCCAGGGCCTTGCGGCCCCAGCGCTCGGTCCAGGGCGGCGGTTCCGGCTGCAGCGGTATCGACCAGTCCGGCTCGCGGCTGGAGAACGAGGCGAACTCGGGCGAAACGCGCGGCTCCGGCGTGGACGACGGCGCCATGCTCGGTTCGACACGGGGCGGCACGAAGGTTTGCGCCGGCGCCGCATGGGGCGGCGGTGGCGCCGGTGTTTCGGCCGGCGCACGGCTGCGCCAGACGCCGGCGCGCTGGCGAACGGGCGGCTCCGGCGCGCCGGCGGGCGCTGGGGCATGGGGTGGCGCGACCTCGGCCTGTGGCTGCGGCGCCGGCGGCGGCGCAGCCTGGACGCGGCGCACCGGGCGTACCGGCACAGCGGACTGGCTGTCGCCGAAGTCTTCCAACAATCGGTTCTTCATGGGCGGGACCTGCTTGCGAACAGGCCGAGTGTAGCCGAATCACCGGAATCCTGCGTGCTGCGGTGCGGCATGCGTACCACAACCGGCCTGCATGTCGCTCAGGCCTTGGCCGGCCGGTGCGTGACGACGCGGTAGATGTACCAGGCCAGCAGGATGCCGAAGATGCCCTTCGACACCGGATCGACGTACTTGCCCACCTGTTCGTAATTGCTCTCAAGCAGGAAACCGGCGCCGGTCAGGATCCCGGTCCAGGCCAGCGAACCGATCGTCGAATACAGCAGGAACTGACCCCAGGACATGCACGCCAGCCCGGCCGGTACCGAGATCAGGGTGCGGATCGCCGGGATCAGGCGCCCGAACAGCACCACCGAGCGGCCGTGGCGATCAAACGCGGCGATCGCCTTGTCGATGTCTTCGCTGCCGACCGTCATCCAGCGCGCGTGCCGGTCGGCGAAGGCCTTCAGGCGTTCCTTGCCGTACTTGCGTGCGCCCCAATACCAGGGCAAGGCCCCGGCGATCGAGCCCGCCGTTCCCGCGACCAGCACGCCGACCAGGTTCAGGTCGCCACGTGCGACGACGAAGCCGGCAAAGGGCATGATCAGCTCGGACGGAATCGGTGGAAAGATGTTTTCGAGGGCCATCAGCAGGAAAACGCCGATGTAGCCGCTCTTCTCCAGGAAGCTGGTGATGAACTCGAACATGGTGGATCGCCGGTTGAGGGTACGGATTCCACCCTACCATGTTGTCAAGAACACTAGCGCTCGCCTGTGGCCGGCCGATGGTCTATGGCGCTCGCCGCGGCACTCCGCTACCATGCGGAAATTCCCTCTTGGAATTCCGACAACAGGACAAAGGACCGCAATTGCTGAAGCTCAGCCTGGACGCACTCGAAATCGTCGAAACCATTGCCCGCAAGGGCTCCTTCGCGGGCGCCGCGAAAGAACTGTTCCGCGTCCCCTCCACCATTTCCTACACGGTCTCGAAACTCGAAGAAGACCTGGGCGTGCGCCTGTTCGACCGCTTCGGCCCGAAAGTGGCCCTGACGGCGGCCGGCAAGGAGTTGCTCAAGGAAGGCCGCTACCTGCTGCGCGCCGCGGGCGACCTGGAGTCGCGCGTGCGCCGGGTCGCCTCCGGCTGGGAAACCGAGCTGACGATCGGCATGGATTCGATGCTCGCGCCAAGCGGCCTGCAGCCCGACATCGAAGCCTTCTACGAAGTGGCCGACCAGACCCGGCTGCGCCTGGTGAGCGAAGTACTGTCCGGCACCTGGGACGCCCTGCTCGACCGCCGGGTCGACCTGCTGGTCGGCGCGGCCGGCGAAGGTCCCTCGGGCGGCGGCTACACCGCCGAGCCCCTGGGCGCCAGCCGCTTCGTGTTCGCGGTGGCGCCCGGCCACCCGCTGGCCGCCATCGATCGCCCGCTGGAAAAGGCCGACCTGCTGGACTACCGCGCGGTCGCGGTATCGGATTCGGCGCGCCAGCTCGGTCCGCGCACCGTCGGCCTGCTGTTCGGCCAGGACATGCTGGCGGTGCCGGACATGGAGACCAAGTTCGCCTTCCAGCTGCGCGGCATCGGCTTCGGCTTCCTGCCCGAGTCCTGGGCCCAGCCCGCCATCGAGGCTGGCCTGCTGGTGGAAAAGGAGGTGGTCGAGCCCAAGCCGGACGAGACCTTCTACCTGGCCTGGCGCAGCGGCGAGGAAGGCGCGGCGCTGGCCTGGTGGCTCAAGCGCATGCGCGAGCAGCCGCCGTTCGCGCGCCTGATCACGCGCCACTGCCATGAGGCTGCGTTGGTGAACAGCGTTCAGGCGGGCCGAACAAAATAGACGAAGGTGCTCTTCGGGTACAGGTGGCGGTAGACCGGGCGCGCCAGGGTCTTGAGGGCCGACTTCGGTTCCATCCAGCCGCTGCTGGCGTTGTACAGCTTGCGCAGAGAAGGACGCAGCGGCACCAGGCCGGCTTCGCGCCCCAGCGCATTCAAGGAATCACAGGTGAAGGCATTGATGTGCTCGAAGGGGGCGATGGCCATGATGTCGTCCGGACTCAAGGCGCCGAAGTCCCTGGCGCCGAGCAGCTTGCGGATCGACTTCGCCGAGTTCGGTACGCTCAGCTTCACCAGGCCGCCCGGCCGCAGGGCGCCGGCAAGCGTTTTCAGTGTGTCGCCGGGCTCGAGCAGGTGCTCGAAGACCTGTTCCGTATTAATGAAATGAAATTCGTCGCGCGGCAGCGCACCGGCATCGACCACCGGGATGCCGACCGACTTGGCATAATCGATCCGCACCTGCGACAGCTCGGCGCCGCACACGTCGACCCCGTAGGCCCCGGCCATCTTCGCCCACTCGGCCCAGCCGAAGCCGAAATCGAGGGCCTTGATGCTGCCCGGGCGCACGCGGAAATGGTCGAGCATGAACTGCACCTGCTCGGCCAGGTAGCGGTAGTCGTCCAGGCCCCAGCGCGCCGCCACCGCTTCGCGTTCGGTGGCCGGCAGCCAGCGGTCGTAGATTTCCTCGAGCAGTTCGGGCGCCGGCACCTGGGCCTGGAAAGCCAGGCCGCAGTGTTCGCACTGGGCCAGCTCGTAGTCGTAGCCGGTGAAGTCGCGCTCGACCCGGCGCCCGTAGTGGTCCTGCATGTAGCGGCTGATGCCGGGACTGTCCAGGGGTTCGCGGTACAGCGTGCGGGTGGACGTATGCCGGCAACCGGGACATTGCCCGCGCTTGAACAGCAGGGGACGGGATGAATCAGGCATGGCGGCCTCCGCAGTCGATACAGGGTTACTGCTGACAAGCGGATGGTATGCCAAAGGCCCGCGCCCTGCCATGGCGCATCAATCGTGCGCGGGTAATTCAGGCCGCCTGGGTCTCGATGCGGATGGCGCCCGACAGGGTCTTGTGCACGGGGCACTTGTTGGCGATGTCGGTCAGGCGCTGGCGCTCCTCGAGCCCGAGCGCGCCCACGTACTCGATGTGGCGCTGGAAGGCGTAGCCGCCGTCCATCGGACCGTGGGTGATGCGCACCCGCACGTCCTCCAGCGCCAGCCCCTTGCGGCGGGCATACATCGTCACCGTCAGCGTGGTGCAGGCCGCCAGCGCCGCGGCCAGCAGGTCGTGCGGTTCGGCGCCGCTGTCCTCGCCGCCGAAGGCTTCCGGCGCGTCGCTCAGCAGCTGGTGCCTGCCGATCGTGATCACCTGCTGCAGCTTGCCCTCGCCTTTTTGTGCAGTCACTTCCATCGCATTCCCCCGTCTCGTGAATGGCGCGGGCAATCCCGCGCCTGGTTGCTCAGTTGGGCAGATCGAACACCAGGATCTCGGCCGCCTCGGCCTGCTCGAGCCGCACCGTATCCTCGTCGGTGACTTTCAGCGCGTCGCCGCCCTGCAGTTGCACGCCGTTGACCGTGGCGCGGCCGCGGATCACGTGGACGTAGGCCTGGCGTCCGGCAGCCAGCGTGTGGCTCAGCGCATCGCCGCCGTTGATGATCGTGGCGTAGATCGAGGCATCCTGGCGCATCGACACCGAGCCTTCACGGCCGTCGTTCGAGGCGATCAGGCGCAGGCGGCCCTGCTTCGAGGCGGCGTCGAAATGCTTTTCCTCGTAGCCCGGCGGCTCGTCGGTGGTGTTCGGCTCGATCCAGATCTGCAGGAAATGCACGCCCTCATCCTTCGAGTGGTTGTACTCGCTGTGGACCACGCCGCTGCCTGCGCTCATGCGCTGCACGTCGCCGTAGCGCAGCACCGAACCGTTGCCCATGCTGTCCTTGTGCTCGAGCGCGCCTTCCAGCACATAGGAGATGATTTCCATGTTGCGGTGGCCGTGCGAGTCGAAACCGCGGCCCGGGGAGACGTGGTCCTCGTTGATGACGCGCAGCGGGCCGAAACCCATGTGCTTCAAGTCGTAGTAGTGGCCAAACGAGAAGCTGTGCTGGGATTTGAGCCAGCCGAAGCTGGCGGCGCCGCGTTCATTGCTTTTACGTACGTTCAACATGGTGTTCTCCTTGTGTATTGGGTGACCATCGAAGGCCTTGATCATCGGCGCTTTGCTTCCTGTGAGCCCTTGCGCCGCCGCCGTTCGATGCGATGGAGCCATTATGCGCGCCTGTATCGGGATTGAAAAACGAGTAATTTACGGCCGAATCATCGAAATTTTCGAACCTCCCCCGGCGGGCGTGCTCCCCGTGTTCTCCCCATATGGTCTAATCGCAGGAGAACAAGCCCTGGAGCCGACCATGCAGACTGCCCGCCCCGACCCGAACACGCTGGACGAAGCCACGCTCGCCTTCGTGCGCTCCGTCTTCCAGCACGCGCGCGCCGGCGAACCCGAGGCGCTGGCCACGCTGCTGGCGCAGGGCCTGCCGCCGAACCTGCGCAACGAACGCGGCGACAGCCTCTTGATGCTGGCCTGCTACCATGGCCACGTCGACACGGTGCGCGTCCTGCTCGAACACGGCGCCGACCCGGAACTGATGAACGACGCCGGCCAGACACCGCTCGCCGGCGCCGCCTTCAAGGGCGACCTGGCGGTCGCCACCCTGCTGCTGGACCAGGGGGCGAGCGTTGCCAGCGCCGGCCCGAACGGCAAGAACGCCCTGATGTTCGCCGCCATGTTCAACCGCACCGAGATCGCTCGTCTGCTGCTGGCGCGCGGCGCCGATCCGCATGCGCTGGACGCCGACGGCCTCAGCGCGTTGGCGGCGGCGCAGCGCATGGGCGCACAGGATACGGCGGCCCTGCTGGCCGGCCTCGACTGAGCATCCATCGCGCGTTCATTTGCCTGCGGCAAGATTGCAAACTGGCTCTGGTTCTGGCGTAATACATTCAAGGAGCCCATCGGTTCAGCAAAGCAGAGACAAATGGAACGACCCCGTATTCCGCTGGATGAAGCCCAACGCCTGGCCGCCCTGCACGCCACCAGGCTGCTCGGCAGCGCGCCCGAAGAGACCTTCGACCGCATCACCCGCACCGCCGCGCGCCTGCTGGGCGTGCCGATCGCCCTGGTGTCCCTGATCGACAAGGACCGCCAGTGGTTCAAGTCGCGCACCGGCCTGGATGCCTGCGAAACCCCGCGCGAGATCTCCTTCTGCGGCCACGCCATCCTCAGCGACGAACCGTTGGTGGTGCCGGACGCGGCCCAGGACGCGCGCTTCGTCGACAATCCGCTGGTGACCGGCGACATGCACCTGCGCTTCTACGCCGGCGTGCAGCTGTACTCGGTGGACCGCAAGAAGATCGGCACCCTGTGCGTGATCGACAGCAGGCCGCGCCAGCTCGGTCCCGGCGAGCTGGACGCCCTGCGCGACCTGGCCCGCATGGTCGAGCAGCTGGTCTACCATCGCCAGCTGGCGATGGCGGCGCAATCCCTGAGCGAGCGCCTGCAGGACTGCGCGCCGGCCCCGGGCGGCTCCCCGGCCTCGGGCGAACTGGCCTGGCTGGTCGCGCACGACCTGCTCACCGGGCTGCCGAACCGCCAGGCGATGCTGCGCGCCATCCAGGGCAGCATCGCCGGCTGGCGCGCCGACGGCACGCCGGCCCTGGTCGCCTGCATCAACGTCGATCGCTTCAAGCGCTTCAACGAGACCCTCGGCCACCGCGCCGGCGACGAGATCCTGGTGGGACTCGCCACCAGCCTGCAGGCCCTGCTGCGCGAAGGCGACATGCTGGCGCGCGCCGGCAGCGACGAATTCCTGCTCCTGCTGCATGCGCGCGGCGAGCACCCGGAACCGGAACGCGCGTTCGACCGCATCATGGCGGCGGCCAACCGCGCCATCCCGACGCCGGACGGCGAAATCGCCCTCACTTGCAGCATCGGCACCACCCTGCTGCCCCAGGACGGCGATGACGCCGACGCCCTGCTCAACAATGCCGTCACTGCGATGCGCCATGCCAAGGCCCAGGGCCGCGGAGAAATCGTGCGCTTTACCCCGGAGCTGCGCACCGAGCACGGCCGCCGCCTCACCCTGGAGAGCCACTTGCGGCGCGCCATCGCACAGGACGAGCTGTTCCTGCAGTATCAGCCGAAGGTCGACCTGCGCAGCGGTGGCCTGGCCGGCTTCGAGGCCCTGGTGCGCTGGCGCCATCCGGAATATGGCGTCATTCCGCCCGACGAGTTCATCCCGATCGCCGAGGAGAGCGGCATGATCGTCCCGATCGGCGAGTGGGTGCTGCGCAGCGCGGTGGGGCAGCTGGCCGCCTGGCGCGCGCAAGACTTGCCGCTGGCGCCGGTGGCGGTCAACCTGTCGGCGCGCCAGTTCCTGCAAAGCGACGTGATCGCCATGGTGGGCGAACTGCTGGAGCAATCGGGCCTCGCGCCCGGACTGCTGGAACTGGAGCTGACCGAAAGCGTATCGATGGCCGACCCGGAACGCAGCGTGGTCGTGATGCGCGGGCTGGGCGATCTCGGCGTCATGCTGAGCATCGACGATTTCGGCACCGGGTATTCGAGTTTCGGCTACCTGCGCCGCCTGCCGCTCGACAAGCTCAAGATCGACAAGTCCTTTGTGCAGGACATGGCGCACAGCGCCGAGTCGTCCGCCATCGTGCAGGCGATCGTCGCCATGGCGCACCGCCTGCAGCTGGCCGTGATCGCCGAAGGCGTCGAGACGGCGGAGCAGGTGGCGGCCCTGCGCAAGGCCGATTGCGACCAGATCCAGGGCTACTATTACTCGCGGCCGCTGGCGATCGAAGATTGCGCGGCCTTCATCCGCCAGTATGCGGCCGAGCCGGCCGGCGGATCGTCTGTTTCGGCAAAGGCGTAAGCGGCGGGCTTGCCGATATAATCCCACGCTTGCGTAACCACACCGAAGGATGACGATGAAAGCACTGCCCCTGTTCCTCTCGCTGGCATTGAGCTCGCATGCCGCCTTGGCCGACGATGCCGGCATCTTGAAATGCCGCACCCTGACCGACACCGGCGCCCGCCTGGCCTGCTACGACGCCATCCAGGTCGGCGCCCGGCCGCAGGTGGCGACCGCCGCGGCCGCGCCGGCGCTTGGCAAGGAGGGGAACTTCGGCATCGAAGCGAGGAAGCAGCGCGAAGCGGAACCGCAGTCGATCACCTCGACCATTGCCGGCGACTTCCAGGGCTGGGGACCGTCCTCGCAGATCCGCCTCGCCAATGGCCAGGTGTGGCGCATCATCGACGGTAGCGAAGCCGTGCTGGCGCCGATGCGCAACCCGAAGGTCACGATCGAACGGAACATGTTCGGTACCCTGTTCCTGAGGGTCGACGGAACTAACAGTTCCGCGAAAGTGCGCCGGGTTCAGTAAGCACGCGTACCATGTAGCGCGCCTCGCCCGGATAAGTGGCCAGGGCGGCGCGCGCCGTGTCGCAGGACATCGCCCCGGCTTGGTAGCCGAGCGCTCCCCAGAAGCCGGCGGTATCCTGCACCGACACCAGCGCCGAGGACCTGAAACCGCGCTCGCGCGCCTGCGCCAGCAGGTGCTCCACCAGCCTGCGCGCCAGTCCGCGGCCATGCGCACGCGGCGCCACCGCCAGGTCGTGCAGATAGAGCGTGTCGGCTTCCACGGCGGGTTCGAAGGGCGCGCCGAGCGGCGTTACCTTGCCCAGCCTGCTCGGGTAGGCGAACAGGTAGGCGCAGATCCCCTCCCCATCCTCCGCGACGATGCAGTTTTCCCTGGCCGCGCCCATGCGCGCCAGCACCACCTCGCCCGCTTCCTGCATCGACGGCGGGTAGCAGGCCGCCTGCACGGCGAGGAGGATATCGAGGTCGGCCGGGCACATGGCCCGGATCCCATGGTGATATGCGAACTGCATGATTCTGGCGAGATAAAAGCCCGGGATGGTAGCACGCTGCCGGCTTCCTCGTCGTTCGTCGCACCGCCATCGTCGTTCGTCGCGCCGCACTTTCGCGCCGGGTTCGGCTTTCCTAGACTTGCCACATTGCCTTATATTGAACAGCAAGGAGAACGACATGTGGCGCAAGATCATCGACTGGTACGAGGAGCTCGAACGTGAACACCTGGCCATCCTGGAGCGGCCGGAACTGGCTGCGCAGGTGGCGCCCGGCTACCGGCGCAAGATGGCGGACAGCCTGGCGACGATGTCGCCGATCGAGCGCCAGCAATTGCGTGACTTCTCGCTGACCTACCGCGGACGGCGCTTCTGGCTTGCGATCGCGAAGTTCGCCCTCGCCTTCACCGCCATCGGCCTCCTGATGGAATTGGCGCTCGACAAGGGCAGCTGGATTGCGCCGGTCGTCGTCGCCAACCTGTTGGGATTCGGCTTGCTGATGGGCGGGGTCGGCGTCTGGTTCAACGCCACCCAGTCGTTCAAGAATACCCGCAGGTTCGTCGTCGGGATGCTCCTCGGCGTACTGGGCGCCTTCGTCGGCATCGCGCTCGGCGACGGGCGCCCGCTGGTGGAGCAGATGCCCAAGCTCATGCGCATGATTCCCTTCGTGGCCCTGATCGGCGCCCTGGCCGCCGTCCCCTTGATCGTCCTGGCGCTCTACCGCCGGCGCCAGAATGCCGCGCTGATGGAGCAGCTGCAGCGCGATGCCGAGCGCGAGCGGCTGGCGCGCGAGCTGAGCGAGTCGCAGCTGCGCATGCTGCGCGCCCAGATCGAACCGCACTTCCTGTTCAATACGCTCGGGGCGGTGCAGCAGCTGGCGGCGGACGGCGCCCCGCGCGCCGCCGCGCTCACGGCCGACCTGATCGCCTTCCTGCGCGCCAGCTTCAGCGACATGCGCTGCGAGCAGGTCAGCCTGAAGGGCGAGTTCGCCACCATCGAATCCTACCTGCGCGTGATGCAGGCCCGCATGGGTGCGCGCCTGCGCTTCGACATGTCGCTCCCCGATGCGCTGGCTGCGAGCGAGGTCCCGAGCATGATCGTCCTGACCCTGGTCGAGAACGCGATCAAGCACGGCATCGAGCCCTCGCTGCGCGGAGGCGAGATCCACGTCGGCGCCGCGGCGCAGGATACCGGCATCCGCATCTGGGTGCGCGACAGCGGCGTCGGCATGAGCGACACACCCGGCAATGGCGCAGGCCTCGACAACGTGCGGCGCCGCCTGCAGCTGGCCTACGGCGACGCGGCGCGCCTGGTGCTGCGCGACGCCGAGCCGGGCCTGAGCGCGGAGCTGCATGTGCCGGCGACGAAGGAGGCGGCATGACGCGCGTCCTGATCGCCGAAGACGAACCGCTGATGCGCGAACGCCTGGCGGGCATGCTGGCCACCTGCTGGCCCGAGGCCGAGGTGGTGCTGCAGGCCGAGAACGGCAACGACGCCTGGGATGGATATCTCGAGCACGAACCCGAGGTCGTGTTCCTGGACATCCGCATGCCCGGCCTGTCCGGGCTGGAAGTGGCCGAGCGCATCGGCGACAGCGCCCACGTGGTGTTCGTCACGGCCTACGACCAGTACGCCGTCGAGGCCTTCGACGCCGGCGCGGTCGACTACCTGCTCAAGCCGGTTCAGCTTGACCGGATGGAGCGCGCGTTGGCGCGCATCCGGTCGAAACTCAGCACGCCGCCGGCCGACCTGGGCGAGCTGCTGCGCCACCTGAAGACCGCCCTGCCCGGCGCGCGCACCGAGAAGATGAAGTGGATCAAGGCCACCGTCGGCAAGCAGATCCGCCTGATCGACGTCGACGAGGTGCTGTTCTTCCAGTCCGACAGCAAGTACACGCGGGTGGTGCTCTCCGGTTCTGAAGCGCTGGTGCGGATTCCGCTGAAGGACCTGCTGGGAGGGCTGGACCGCGACCGCTTCTGGCAAATCCACCGCGCCACCCTGGTCAATGTCGGCGCCATCGCGGCGGTCGAACGGCTGGACGCAGAACGCATGCAGGTGCTGCTGCGCGGCTGCAGCGAGAAACTGGCGGTGAGCCGGACTTTCACCCACCTGTTCCGTGATTGAGAATTCGCGAATTCGTCATTTTACGACTTGTAAAATTGCCTCTGTTATATAATTCACACAAGGAGTCCGGCCTGCGCGTCGTTCTTCTCTTTGAACAGGGGGATGCATGGCAACTGGCAGCAGCAAGGAAGAACGGGATCGCCTTCCGCACGACGACGCGTCCAGCCATGGCCAGAGCGAAGGCGTGCCCAGCGTGGGCCAGCTGGAAGGCAGCGCCTTCAATCCGCTTGGCGACCCCGGCATCCGCCACTGGCAGGCCAGCCACATCTCGCGCCCGGGCTTCGAAGAGCGCGGCAACATCTTCTTCGCCGCCATCGAGATGACCCGCATGCCGATGGTGGTGACCGACCCGAACCAGCCGGACAACCCGATCGCATTCGTGAACCGCGCCTTCCTCGACCTGACCGGTTACGAGGAAGAGCAGGTCCTCGGCCGCAACTGCCGCTTCCTGCAGGGGGAACAGACCGACGCGCATACCATCGAAGAGATCCGCGCTGCCCTGCGCGAGCAGCGCGCGGTGGCGGTCGACGTCCTCAATTACAAGGCCGACGGCCGGCCGTTCTGGAACGGCCTGTTCATTGGCCCGGTGTTCGACGAGGGCGGCAAGTTGCTGTACTATTTTTCGTCGCAGATGGACATCACGCGCCGGCGCGTCTCCGAACAGTCCTACCTGCAGGCCCAGAAGATGGAAGCGATCGGCCAGCTGACCGCCGGCCTGGCGCACGACTTCAACAACCTGCTGCAAGTCGTCGCCGGCAACCTGGAGCTCGCGGCCTCCGATCTCGACGACCGAGTCACCGTCGGCCAGGCAATCGACCGCGCCCGCCTGGCCAGCGAAAAGGCCGGCAAGCTCACCCAGCAGCTCCTGACCTTCGCGCGCAAGCAGCGCCTCGAACCGAAGCGCCTGAACCTGAATTCGCTGGTGGTGGAGTTCAGCGAGATGCTGGTGCGTACGCTGGGCGACAAGGTCGACCTGCACCTCGACCTGAAACCCGGCCTGCCCTCGTGCACGCTCGATCCGACCCACATGGAGATGGCGCTGCTGAACGTCCTGATCAACGCGCGCGACGCCATGCCGGAGGGCGGCAAGGTCACGGTCGCCACCTCGACCATGGATGACCCGGAAAAACTGGAGCGCCTGCACCTGGCGCCGGGCCGCTACGTGGTGATCTGCGTGATCGACCGGGGCGAAGGCATGTCGCCGGAAGTCGCGGCGCGCGCCACCGAGCCCTTCTTCACCACCAAGGGCCCGGGCACCGGCCTGGGACTGGCGATGGTGCACGGTTTCGTGCAGCAATCGCACGGCCGCCTCGAGATCGAAAGCGCGCCGCAGCAAGGCACGACCATCCGCATGGTGTTCCCGCAGGCGTCCAAGTCGGCCATGGAGATCATGGGCGAGCGCTCGGGCAACGGCACCAGGTGGACGCCCGAGGCGATCCTCGGCAAGCGCACCGTGCTGGTGGTCGACGACAGCGAAGAGGTGCGCGAGCTGGCCGAGACCCACCTGCGCGCCGGCGGCTACCGGGTGCTGGGCGCCCCGAGCGGCGAGGCAGCCCTCGAGATGATCGAGCGCTACGGCAGCATCGACCTGCTGTTCACCGACATCATCATGCCGGGCGGGATGAACGGCCTGCGCCTGGCCGAACTGGTGCGCGAGCGCCAACCCGACGTGCCGGTGCTGCTGGCCACCGGCTACATCGACGCGCTGCCGGCCGTGAAAGGCGAGGCCGCATCCTTCCCGATCCTGACCAAGCCCTACCGGCTGAACGAACTGGGCGAGCGCATCCGCCAGGCCCTGAAGGTCGACATGCGCGTGAATCCGGCAGCCGGCTTCACCCACGAGGGCTGACACCATGCACATCCTGCTGGTCGACGACGAAGAGGCCATCGTCTACGTGTTCCAGCGCTACCTGGAGCGGGCCGGCTACCGGGTGACGGCGGTGGTCGATCCGAACGAAGCGCTGGCCATCGGCAGCGCCGGCGGCATCGACATGCTGGTCACGGATTTCCGCATGCCCGGGATGACCGGCGCCGACCTGATCGCCCGCCTGCGCGAACTGCATCCCGAGCTGCCGGCCCTCGTCGTGACCGCCTTCGGCGCCGAAGTCGGCGTGGCCGCGCCGGATGTGCAGGTGCTGAACAAACCCTTGCCGCCGCAAAACCTGGTCGACGCGGTGGCGCGGGCGCTGGCGCCTGCCCAGCCATCCTGAGCCACGGGCACCTGCGCTTCGTCGCGTTTGCGCCTCGCGCATCAGTCGTGCGCTCCTTGACGGCGCAGGCTGCATCCGCCATGCTGTTAGAATAACAACGTCTGCATCGTCCACGAGGCTTGCACGGCGGCGCCACCGGCATGCGGCCACCCATCGCACTGCCCTTCACGCCGCCGGCAACAGCGCAGGCGCCACAACTCACGACCGCTTCATCGCACGCAAGGACGATCGCATGACCCCGAACTCGACCCCAAACGAAGGCGCCAGGGCGCCGCACGCGCCGACCGAATACATCCTCAATGCCAGCTGCCGCGCCGGCATCGGCATCGTGGCCGCCGTCGCCACCTTCCTGGCCGAACGCGACTGCTACATCTGCGCGCTGGAACAGTTCGACGACGATTCCACCGAACGCTTCTACATGCGCGCCGTGTTCCGGCTGCAGGCCGGCTCCCCGAGCATCGAGAACATCCGCGAGCAATTCGGCGAAGGCTGCGGCGCCCGTCTCGACATGCAATGGAAGATCCACGACCCTTTGGTCCCGGTCAAGACGGTCATCATGGTGTCGAAGGACGACCACTGCCTGGACGACCTGCTCTACCGCCGCCGTAACGGCGAACTCAACATGTCGATCACGGCGGTGGTGTCGAACCACCTCGACCTGCGCCCGATGGTCGAGCGCGAAGGCATCCGCTTCATCTTCCTGCCGGTGACCAAGGACAACAAGGCCCAGCAGGAAGCCCGGCTGCTGGAAGTGGTCGAGGAGACCGGCGCCGAGCTGGTGATCCTGGCGCGCTACATGCAGATCCTGTCGGACGAGCTGGCGCGCCGCCTGGCGGGCCGCTGCATCAACATCCACCACTCGTTCCTGCCCGGCTTCAAGGGCGCCAAGCCCTACCACCAGGCCTTCGACCGCGGCGTCAAGCTGATCGGCGCCACCGCGCACTACGTGACGCCGGACCTGGACGAAGGCCCGATCATCGAGCAGATGGTCACCCGAGTCGACCACAACTTCCGCCCCGAGCAGCTGGTGCGGGTGGGGCGCGACAACGAATGCATGGCGCTGGCCGCGGCGGTCAAGTTCCACATCGAGCGCCGGGTTTTCCTGCACGGGAACAAGACCATCGTTTTCCGCGGGCCATGAGCGTGCGTTGAACGCCATCACGCCTCCGTAGGGTGGCCGGGTCCTCCCGGCCGCGCGTTCAACCCCGATATGATCAGCTGCTGCTCGTCGGTGATGTGAACGCGCGGTCGGCATAGCGTGATCTGGTCCACTGGACCAGATCCCCCCTACCTTCCTGCATCCTTGTCCATGCGCTGCTGCAGCAGCCACAGGCGCGCATACGCCCCCTTCCTGCGCAGCAGCTCCGCATGCGTCCCCTGCTCGACGATCCGGCCGCGGTCCATCACCACGATGGTGTGCGCATTGACGATGGTCGACAGGCGGTGCGCGATCACCAGCGTGGTGCGGTCCTGCGACAGCCGGTCCAGTTCGCGCGTGATCGCGTGTTCCGAGTCGGCATCGAGCGCCGAGGTGGCTTCGTCGAAAATCAGGATAGTCGGGTTCTTGAGCACCGCGCGCGCGATTGCGATGCGCTGCTTCTCGCCGCCCGACAGGTTGACGCCACGCTCGCCCACGGGCGTGTCGTACTTGTCCGGCAGCGAGTCGATCACCTCGTGCAGGTGGGCGGCGCGGCAGGCCGCCACCACGTCCTCGCGCGAACTGCCGCTGCGCCCATAGGCGATGTTGTTGCCGATCGTGTCGTTGAACAGCGCCGTCTCCTGCGGCACCACGCCGATCGCCATGCGCACGCTGGCGGACGCGCACTGGCGGATGTCCTGGCCGTCCACCAGGATGCGGCCATTGGCCGGATCATAGTAGCGCAGCAGCAGGCGCGCCAGCGTCGACTTGCCCGAGCCGCTGCGACCGACCACGGCCAGCGTGGTTCCCGGCGCGATGCGCAGGCTGACGTCGACCAGCACCGGCCGCGCCGGCTCGTAATGGAAGCTGACGTGCTCGAACACGACCTCGCCCCGGCCCGGTCGCAAGGGCGGCGCCCCGGGCGGATCGAGGATCTCGGGACGCTCGCGCAGCAGCTCGAACAGGCGCTCCGCGTTCACCCAGGCGTCGCGCGCCTCACGGTAGACGAAGCCGAGCGCATTCAGCGGCAGGCAGACCTGCAGCGCGTAGGCATTGATCAGGATCAGGTCGCCCACGCTCATACTGCGCGCCAGCACGGCCTGGCCGGCCAGCACCATGATGGCGGCCACGCCCAGTGCGATGACGGCGCTCTGCCCCACGTGCAGGGTGAACAGGGCGCGCTGGTTGGCGCGGCCGGCCTCCTGCCAGTCGCCCATGATGGCGGCGAAGCGCAGGGCCTCGCGCGCCTCGCCGCTGAAGTACTTGACCGTATCGTAGTTGATCAGGCTGTCCGCCAGCCGCCCCTTGGCGGTCGAGTCGAGCTTGTTGACGCGCCGCTGGTAGACCACGCGGCGCGCCGTGAACACCAGCGTGAAGCCGGCGTAGACCAGGAACGTCACCAGGATGATGCCGGCGAAGCCCGCCGCATAGCGGCTCAGCATGATCGCCAGCACCAGCCCGATCTCGACCAGGGTCGGCACGATCGTGAACAGGCCGACCCCGAGCAGGAAGGCGATGCCGCTGGTGCCGCGATCGATGTCGGGCAGCAGGCTGCCGAGCTTGCGCCGGGCGTGGAAACGCGGTCCCAGCGCGTGCAAGTGCGAAAAGGTCTTCTGCGCATAGGCAGCAACGGCCTCGAGCGTGACCCGCACGAACAGCAGGTCGCGCCACTCGTTGAACAGGGTGGACGAGAAGCGCAGCAGCGCGTAGCCCACCAACAGGTAGAGCGGCAGCGTGGCAGGCAGGCTGGCCTGGGAAAAGGCGTCGATGATCCGCTTGAGCAGCAGCGGCACCGCCACCGTGGCGAGCTTGGCCAACAGCAGCAGCACGACCGCCGCGACGATGCGCCAGCGGTGCCGGCCCAGCACCTGCCACAGCTCGGCGCCGATACGGGCGCCCCGCCCCGCCTCCCCGCTACCGCCCGCCATCGCCGCGTCTCCCGAACCCCGATGGGGATTGGACAGGCTACGGACGCACAACGTTCAGATTCCGCGCCGGCAGGCTGCGGTATCGCAGTCCGATACCGAAAAGGCAAGCCAATGCTACTTCGCGCGGCGTCCTTGCACGAAGCCCGCCTGCTACGGATGATGCCCCCACATTCATCACGGAGATCAACATGAAACGCCTCCTCTTCGCCGCCCTGCTCGGCCTCGCCTGCAGCGCCACCCATGCGGCCGGCCATGCGGGCCAGTCGGAACTGTCGAATGCCAGCGCCAACCTGTCCGGCGTCGTCGTCGGCGGCTCCCTCCTGACCCTGGCCGCCACCGGCAGCGTCGTGGTGGCCAGCGCCAGGACGGTCGGCGACGGCATCGAAGTCGTGCTCGAGGGCGCCGCCGACGCCAGCCGCGCCACGGTGCGCCTGTCCGGCCGGGCGGCCGCCGGCGTCTCGCTCGCCGCCGGCACCGCGCTGGAAGTGGTGACGGCGTCGACCGGCTACGTCCTGGTGATGTCGGGCAAGGTGATTGCCTTCCTTCCGAACGAAGCGGGCAAGGCCCTGCTGCACCATTCGAGGGCAGGCTGATGGACCGCCGCCTGTTCGGCACCGCCCTGCTGGCCCTGGCCATCGCCGTGCCCGCCAGGGCCGGCCAGCCCTGCGAGGAGCGTCCGCTCGCCGCGCACGAAGTGGTGCTGTCGATGGACCTGGCCCAGCGCACGGTGCAGGCCCTGGAGGCCAGCGGCGCCCAGGTCGCCCTGGTCTCGCGCGCCGGCCAGGACTTGAGCCGCTACCGCCTGCGCTACTCGCACATGGGCATCGCGGTGCGCGACCATCCGAAGGGACGCTGGACCGTGGTGCACGCGCTGAACGACTGCGGCAGCGCCGCATCCGGCTTGTACGACGAGGGCATGGGCAACTTCTTCCTCACCGACCTGTACCGCCACGAAACCCAGCTGGTGATTCCCGGCCCCGAGCTGGGGGCCAGACTGGCGAAGCTGGCAGCCACCCGTACGCCGGTCCGCCTGCACGAGCCGAAGTACAACATGCTGTCCTATGTGTACTCGACCAGGTACCAGAATTCCAACCAGTGGGTGCTCGAGACCCTGGCCGCCGCGGCCGCCCCGCCCGGGCAGGTCGAGACCCGGTTTGAAGCCCAGAAATGGCTGCGTTCGATCGGATTCCAACCGCCCACGGTCGAGGTGCCGGCGGCGGTGCGCCTGGGCGCCCGCATGTTCCGCGCCAACGTGGCCTTCGACGACCACCCTTATGAGCGCCGCATGGCCGGGCAAATCGACACGGTCAGCACCGATGCCGTGGTCCGGATGGTTCGCATGGTCGACCCGCAGGCCAGGACCATGACCATCGATTGAAGCGCTCCAGCGCGATCGTACGTGTGTGAACTAACCGAACAGGATCGGGCTGGCGGTTAAGGTGGTGGCTTCACTCAAGGATTCTACGAAGGGACGGCCATGGACCACTACCAGGAATACCCGATCCGGCTGCGCATCAACGGGCAAGACCGCGAGTTCGCGGTCGGCGCCTGGGTGACGCTGCTCGACCTGCTGCGCGAACGCGCGGGCCTCAGCGGCACCAAGAAGGGCTGCGACCACGGGCAGTGCGGCGCCTGTACGGTGTTGCTGGACGGTAAGCGCATCAATTCCTGCCTGACCCTGGCGGTGATGCACAACGGCCACGAGCTCACCACGATCGAGGGCTTGGCCAAGGGCGAGGAACTGCATCCGCTGCAGCAGGCCTTCATCGACTGCGATGCCTTCCAGTGCGGCTACTGCACGCCCGGCCAACTGTGTTCCGCGGCCGGGCTAATGAACGAAGGCCAGGCCAGGAGCGTCGACGACGTGCGCGAACTCATGAGCGGCAACCTGTGCCGCTGCGGCGCCTATCCGCAGATCACCCAGGCGGTGATGCAGGTGATGGGCATCGAGGGCATGCCTGGTGAAGGCGAAAAGCCGTTCACAACCGGTCCGGTGCTCGCATGAACCCGTTCACCTTTACCCAGGCCAGCGACGTGGACGCCGCGCTGGCCCGCCTGGCAATGCCGGGCGTGCGTCCGATCGCGGGCGGGACCAACCTGCTCGACCTCATGAAAGAAGGCGTGATGCACCCCGGCGAGCTGGTGGACATCAATGGCCTGGGACTCGACCGGATCGAGCAAGATGCCGGCGGCGGCCTGCGCCTGGGCGCCCTGGCGCGCAATGCCGATACCGCCTACCACCCGCTGGTACGCGAGCGCTATCCGCTGCTGAGCGCCGCCATCCTGGCAGGCGCCTCGCCGCAGCTGCGCAACATGGCCACCAACGGCGGCAACCTGCTGCAGCGCACCCGCTGCTACTACTTCTACGACGTCGGCACACCCTGCAACAAGCGCGAACCGGGCAGCGGCTGTCCCGCGAAAGTGGGACTGAACCGCCTGCATGCGATCCTCGGTACCAGCGAGCATTGCATCGCCACCCATCCTTCCGACATGTGCGTGGCCCTGCGCGCCCTCGACGCCGTGGTCCACGTGCGCTCGCAGGGCGGCGCGCGCGAGATCCCGTTCGCGGACTTCCACCGGCTGCCGGGCGAGCGCCCGGAACTCGACAACACCCTGGAAGCCGGAGAGCTGGTCACGCATATCACGCTGCCCGACGCCGGACGTTTCGCCGCCCATTCCACCTACCTGAAGGTGCGCGAACGCCTCTCGTACGCGTTCGCGCTAGTGTCGGTCGCCGCCGCGCTCGACCTCGACGGCGGCAAGATTCGCGCCGCCCGCATCGCGCTTGGCGGCGTCGCCCACAAACCGTGGCGGATCGAGGAAGCCGAGGCTTCCCTCGAGGGCAAGACGCCCGGTCCGGACGCCTTCGGCGCCGCCGCCGACATCGTCCTGCGCGGCGCCAAGGGCTACGGCCAGAACGACTACAAGCTCACGCTGGCGCGCAACGCCATCGAGCAGGCCTTGAGCACCGCCACGCGCGGCACCGAGTACGCGAAGGGTGAACACCGAGGAGAGCAGCAATGACCGACCTGATTCCAGAACTGCGCACCCCGACCGCGCCCGACGGCACCGGCCGGGTACGCAGCGGCATGCCGGTGTCGCGCATCGACGGCCGCGCCAAGGTGACCGGCGAAGCGAAATACGCGGCCGAGCACGAGGCCGAGGGACTGCGCTACGGCGTGGTGGTGAGCGGCACCGTTGCCCGCGGCGGCATCAAGTCCATCGACACCCGCGCCGCGCTGGCCACGCCCGGCGTGGTGGAGGTGCTTACCCACCTGAACCGCCCCAAGGTGCGCTCCTGGGACCTGGCCTACAAGGACATGACGGCGCCGGGCGGCTCACCCTTCCGCCCCCTGTTCAGCGACCGCATCTTCTACAGTGGCCAGCCGGTGGCGCTGGTGCTCGCCGAGACCTTCGAGGCGGCGCGCCACGCGGCCCAGCTGGTGGAGGTCAGCTACGAAGAAGAAGCGCACGAGACGAACCTGCTGGCCTCGCTCGACCAGGCCTACAAGCCGCGTGCGCTGAAGGCCGGCTTCACGCCGCCCAGCTCCACCGGCGACGCCGACAAGGCCTTCGAAGCCGCCGAAGTGAAGATCGAGTCGCAGTTCTACCACGGCGTCGAGCACCACAACCCGATGGAGATGCACGCCACCACCGTGGTCTACGGCGAGGACGGCCACCTGACGATCTACGAGAAGACCCAGAGCTCACAGAACAACCGCTGGTACGTCTCGCGCGCCTTCGGCATCAAGAAGGAAAAGGTCACCGTGCGCAACCCTTACGTGGGCGGCGCCTTCGGTTCCGGGCTGCGCCCGCAGTACCAGCTGCCGCTGGCGGTGATGGCGGCGCTCAAGCTGAAATGCCCGGTGCGGGTGGTCCTGACGCGCCAGCAGATGTTCAGCTTCGGCCACCGCCCCGAGACCTGGCAGAAGGTGAAGCTGGCCGCCAACAACGAGGGCAAGCTGCAGGCGATCGTGCACGAGGCCATCCACGAGACCTCACGCCTGGAAGACTATGTCGAGGTGGTGGTCAACTGGTCGGGGCAGCTGTACGCCTGCGACAACATCAAGCTCGGCTACAAGCTGGTGGCCCACGACCGTCATTCGCCGATCGACATGCGCGCGCCCGGCGCCGCCCACGGCATGCACGCGCTGGAAGTGGCGATGGATGAACTGGCCTACAAGCTGCGCATGGATCCGCTCGAATTCAGGCGCCTCAACTACGCAGACCGCAATCCCCTCGAGGACAAGCCGTATTCGACGAAAGAACTGAGCCAGTGCTACGACAAGGGCGCCGCGCGCTTCGGCTGGCAGGACCGGCTGATCGAGCCGCGCTCGATGCGCGACGGGGAGGAACTGATCGGCTGGGGCATGGCCACCGGCATGTGGGATTCGCTGGTGATGCTGGCGCGCGTGAGCGCCGTGTTCCACGCCGACGGGCGCCTGGTGGTGAGCAGCGCGGCCTCGGACATCGGCACCGGCACCTACACGGTGATGTCGATGATTGCGGCGGAAGCGCTGGGCCTGCCCATGGAGCGGGTCACCTTCCAGCTGGGCGACTCGACCCTGCCCTTCGCGCCGGTCGAAGGCGGCTCCTCGCACGTGACCACGGTCGGAGGCGGCGTGCACGGCGCCTGCGACAAGCTCAAGAAAACCCTGATCAAGATGGCGAAGGCCATGCCGGGTTCGCCGCTTGCCAAGGCGCGCACCCAGGACCTGGAATTCGCCGACGGCACGCTGCGCCTGCGTAACCGTCCCGAGACCGCCATGCAGCTGCGCGAAGTGCTGGCGGCCGGCGGCGTCGACCGGGTCGAGGAAAAATTCTTCATGAAGCCTTCGATGCTCAAGCAGCGCAAGTACACCCGCGCCGTGCACTCGGCGGTATTCTGCGAGGTGCGGGTCAACGAGAAGCTGGGCATCGTGCGCGTGAAGCGCGTCGTAAACGCCGTGGCGGCGGGCCGCATCATCAGCGCCAAGACCGCCGCCAGCCAGGTGATCGGCGGCGTGGTGTGGGGCATCAGCCAGGCGCTGCACGAGGAAAGCTTCACCGACCACCGCTTCGGGCGCTTCATGAACCACAACTACGCGGAGTACCACGTGGCGGTGAACGCGGACGTGCACGACATCGAGGTGATCTTCGCCGACGAGGATGACCGCATCGTCAGCGAGCAGCTCGGCGCCAAGGGCGTGGGCGAGATCGGCCTCGTGTCGGTGTCGGCGGCGATCAGCAATGCGATTTTCCACGCCACCGGCAGGCGCCTGCGCGGCACGCCGATCACTCCGGACAAGGTGCTGCTGGGCGAGCACGAGATTCCGGTGCCGGAGCCGAAGCAGGCGCAGTAACACCTCCCTGCCGCGCCCGTCACGGCGGGCGCGCGCATCGGCAAGCGTAGTATTTCGTCAACATAACGCCGGTGGGCGGCGCCCGCCATGCGCCATGCATGGCCGCGGGGGCCGCATACCGGCGATTTTCCGACATTGTTCAGCATCTTTTCCGACTCGCCATACGGGTTTCCACGTAGTTGCAAATCTATCTATTTACTGGTAAAACCAGTCCTGCGTATGCACGCGCTCCATGCAAGCTGGCTGGATTTGTCGTGGCCTGCATCGTGGCTGTTCCTGCGTCGCCCATACTGATAAACCAAGAAAACCGAGGTTAGAGGAAGACACCGATGAAAACCACATTCCTGCGCACCGTCGCGGCCATTGCCCTGCTGGGCGCCGCAGTCGCCACCAGCGCTTCAGCCCAGAACTACCCCACCAAGACCATCACGATGATCGTGCCGTTCGCCGCCGGCGGACCGACCGATACCGTGGCGCGCCTGGTGGCCCAGTCGATGGGCAATACCCTGAAACAGCAGATCATCATCGAGAACGTCGGCGGCGCCGGCGGCACCATCGGTGCGGCGCGCGTGGCCAAGGCCGCGCCGGACGGCTACACCATCTTCCTGCACCACATCGGCCACTCGACCGCCCCAAGCCTGTACCGCAAGCTGAGCTACAACGCGATGGGCGATTTCGAGCCGGTCGGCCTGGTCACCGACGTGCCGATGACCCTGATCGCCAAGAAGGACTTCCCGGCCAAGGACTTCAAGGAACTGCTGGCCTACGTGAAGGCCAACAAGTCCAAGGTCACCTATGCCAACGCCGGCCTGGGCTCGGCCTCGCACCTGTGCGGCATGCTGTTCCAGACCGCCATCGGCGTCGACCTGACCACCGTCCCCTACAAGGGCACCGGCCCGGCCATGAACGACATGCTGGGCGGCCAGGTGGACCTGATGTGCGACCAGACCACCAACACCACCAGCCAGATCAAGAGCGGCAAGGTCAAGGTCTACGGCGTGACCACCAAGCAGCGCCTGGCCTCGATGCCGAACGTACCAACCATGAGCGAAGCCGGCCTGCCGGGCTTCGAAGTGGCCGTGTGGCACGGCATGTACGCGCCGAAGGGCACCCCGAAGCCGGTCATCGACACCCTGTCGAACGCCCTGCGCACGGCCCTGAAAGACCCGACCGTCAAGCAGCGCTTCGCCGACCTCGGCACCGAGCCGGTGGCCGACAAGCGCGCGACGCCGGAAGCCCTGCGCACCCACCTGAAGGCCGAGATCGACCGCTGGGGCCCGATCATCACCAAGGCCGGCCAGTACGCCGACTGATCGCGCAGCGCAAACGCGGCAGGCTGTGCGGGAATCGCTCCCGCGCAGCCCGTTCGCTACCACACAACAACAAGCAACAAGGGGTTCGCAGTGGCTTCCATCGTCCGCCATCCGAAGAATTTCTGGATCGGCATCATCTTCCTGTGTTTCGGCATTGCCGCCATCGCCCTCATCGGGGACAACGAGATGGGCAGCGCCGGCCGCATGGGTCCAGGCTATTTCCCGACCGTCCTGGGCGGCCTGCTGTCCGTCGTCGGCCTGGCCGGCATCATCCGCGCCTTCATCGGCCGCCGCTCCGAAGCGCATGACGCGATCGGCACCTTCCACATCAAGGACATCGTCATCATCCTGGGCGCGGTGATCCTGTTCGGCATCCTGATGCGCGGCGCCGGCCTCCCCGCCGCCGCCTTTGTGCTGGTCATGCTGAGTTCCTTCGCCAGCAAGCAGTTCAGTTTGAAAGGCTCGCTGCTGCTCGCCGTCGGCCTGGCCATTTTCTCGGTGCTGCTGTTCGTGAAGCTGCTCGGCCTGCCCATGCCGATCGTCGGCCCCTGGCTGGGAGGGGCATAAATCATGGAAATCTTCACCAACCTGGGACTGGGCCTCGAGACGGCCTTCACCCTGACCAACCTGTTCTACTGCCTGGTCGGCGTTTTTGTGGGCACCGCGGTCGGCGTGCTGCCGGGCCTGGGCCCGATCGCCACCATCGCCATGCTGCTGCCGGCCACCTTCGGTCTGCCGCCGGTCTCGGCGCTGATCATGCTGTCCGGTATTTACTATGGCGCCCAGTACGGCGGCTCGACCACCGCGATCCTGGTCAACCTGCCGGGCGAATCGTCCTCGGTCGTGACCGCGCTCGACGGCTACAAGATGGCGCGCAACGGCCAGGCCGGCAAGGCGCTTGCCACCGCGGCGATCGGTTCCTTCTTCGCCGGTACCGTCGCCACCATCCTGCTGGCCCTGTTCGCGCCGCCGCTGGCCGACCTGGCGCTGAAGTTCGGCCCGGCCGAGTATTTCTCGCTGATGGTGCTGGGCCTGGTGGCCTCGGTGGTGCTGGCGAGCGGCTCGCTGCTCAACGCGATCGGCATGGTGATCCTGGGCCTGCTGCTTGGCCTGATCGGCACCGACGTCAACTCGGGCGCGCAGCGCTACACCTTCGACAAGCCGGAACTGGCCGACGGCATCAACTTCGTGATCGTCGCGATGGGCATGTTCGGTATCGGCGAGATCATCCGCAACCTCGAGCACGGCGAAGACCGCAACGTCCTGATGAAGAAAGTCGAGGGGCTAATGCTGAGCAAGGACGACTTCAAGCGCATCCTGGCGCCGGTCCTGCGCGGCACCTTCCTCGGCTCGGCGCTCGGCATCCTGCCGGGCGGCGGCGCCATGCTGGCCTCGTTCTCGGCCTACTCGATCGAAAAGAAGGTCTCGCCCAACGCCAGGAACTTCGGCAAGGGCGCCATTGAGGGCGTGGCGGCGCCGGAAGCGGCCAACAACGCCGGCGCCCAGACCTCCTTCATCCCGATGCTCACGCTCGGCATCCCGTCCAACCCGGTGATGGCGCTGATGATCGGCGCGATGATCATCCAGGGCATCCAGCCGGGTCCGGCCGTGATGTCCGAGCAGCCGGCGCTGTTCTGGGGCCTGATCGTCTCGATGTGGTTCGGCAACCTGTTCCTGGTGGTGCTGAACCTGCCGATGATCGGCCTGTGGGTCAAGATGATCCTGGTCCCCTACCACCGCCTGTATCCGGCCATCCTGATGTTCTGCGCGATCGGCGTGTTCAGCCTGAACAACAACGAGTTCGACATCTGGCTCATGGCCCTGTTCGGCCTGTTCGGCTACATCTGCGCCAAGCTGGGTGCGGAACCGGCGCCGATGCTGCTCGGCTACATCATCGGCCCGATGATGGAGGAATACCTGCGCCGCGCCCTGCTGCTCTCGCACAGCGACCCGATGGTGTTCCTGCGCAGCCCGATCAGCGCCACCATGCTGGCCATGGCGGCCATCGCGCTGATCATCGTGATGCTGCCGGCGCTGCGCAAGAAGCGCGAGGAAGCGTTCCAGGAGGAGTAAGGGGTTTCGTAGGGTGGTCGGCTTCGCCGACCGCGCGTTCAACAAACGTTCGTATGGTGGCGTTGCATCTTTGCAGGGACTGTCTGAACGCGCGGACGGCATAGCCGTCCACCCTACATCAGAACAGCGCGCCCTGCGGGCTGGTCAGCCGCGCGAAACTGTCGCCGAGAAAAGGCAGGATCGCGTCGGCGATCGGCTCGAGCTGCTTCGTCAGGTAGTGTTCGTAGTCGATGGGCGAGCGTCGCAGTTCGAGCGGCTCCGGACCGCTGGTCGTCATCACGTAGCGGATCCAGCCGCCGCGCCGGTATTGCGCCGGCCGCCCCTGGGCGGTATGGAAATCGTCGGCCATGCGCGCCGCGCGCACGTGCGGGGGGACGTTGCGTTCGTACTCGTCCAGCGGACGGCGCAGGCGCTTGCGGTAGACCAGCAGCTCGTCCAGTTCCCCGCGCAGCGTGCGCGCCACGTAGTCCGCTACCCAGGCCTCGTAGGGCTGGCCCTTGAACACGCGCAGGTAGAGCTCCTGCTGGAACTGCTGCGCCAGCGGCGACCAGTCGGTACGCACCGTCTCCAGTCCCTTGTACACCACCTCTTCGCTACCGTCGGCGTTCAGCACCAGGCCGGCGTAGCGCTTCTTGCTGCCTTCGTCGGAGCCGCGCACGGTGGGCATCAGGAAGCGCGCGTAGTGGGTGTCGAATTCCAGCTCCAGGTGCGAGTCGAGGCCATGTTCGGCCCGCAAGTGCTCGCGCCACCAGCCGTTGACGTGGTCGACCAGCGCGCCCCCGATGCGCTCCGCGTCCTCCTGCGCGTGCGGGCCGCCGAGCCAGACGAAGGTGGAGTCGGTGTCGCCGTAGATCACCGCGTAGCCCTGTTCCTCGATCAGGGCGCGGGTGCGGTGCATGATCTCGTGCCCGCGCATCGTGATCGACGAGGCCAGGCGCGGGTCGAAGAAGCGGCAGGCGGTGGTCCCGAGCACGCCGTAGAAGGCATTCATGATGATCTTGAGTGACTGCGACAGCGGGGCGTTGCGCTCGCGCTTGGCCGCTTCGCGCCCTTCCCACACCTGGCGCACGATGCCCGGCAGGCAGTGGCGCGTGCGCGAGAAGCGCGCGCCGCGAAAGCCCGGCACGGTGTTCTCCTCGGCTTCGGCCAGCCCGGCCACCAGGCCGACCGGGTCGATCAGGAAGCTGCGGATGATGGACGGGTACAGGCTCTTGTAGTCGAGCACCACCACCGAGTCGTACAGTCCGGAGCGCGAATCCATCACGAAGCCGCCGGGGCTGTCTCCCGCCGCGACGTCGCCGATGTTGGGGGCCACGAAACCCTGGCGGTGCATCAGCGGCATGTAGCGATGCTCGAAGGCCGCCACCGAGCCGCCGCTGCGGTCCACCGCCAGCCCGGTGACGCTGGCGCGCTCCAGCAGGAAGCGGACCAGTTCCGTCTTCTCGAAGATGCGGGTGACCAGTTCGCAGTCCTTCAGGTTGTAGAAGGCCAGCGCCGGTTTGTCCTCGGCGAACATGCGGTTGATCTCGTCCATCCGGCTGTAGGGGTTGTCGATCGCCTTGCCTTCGCCCAGCAGGCTTTGCGACACCGATTCCAGGCTGAACGAGGGAAAACTGTAGGTGGCCGAGCGCAGCGCCTCGATGCCGTCGATGACCAGGCGGCCCGCGACCGACACGAAGAAATGCTCGGAGCGCCCGTGCTCGCGGGTCTCGATGGCGCTGCCGTCGCGTCCCAGCCGCAAAGGGCGTCCCAGGCGCTCGGCCGCCTGCACCAGCATGCGCAGGTCGAACTGGATCACGTTCCAGCCGATGATCGCGTCCGGATCGTGCACGCGGATCCATTCTTCGAGACGGTCGAGCAGCTCCGCACGGCTTACACAGTACTCCAGTGCGAAGTCCAGTTCCCGTGGCGCCCCGTTGCGCTCGCCCAGCATGTAGACCTGGCGCTGGCCGCAGCCCTCCAGGCCGATGCAGTACAGTTCGCCGTGCTGGTTGGTCTCGATGTCGAGCGAGACCATGCGCAGTTGCGGACGATAGTCGCCGTCCGGCTTGAGCTGGGCGTCCAGGATCAGCGCGGGGTCGCGGGAATCCGGCGTGCCTTGCACCAGCACCGGCGCCGTGATGAAGCGCTCCATCAGGTAGCGCTCGGGCGGGCGCACGTCGGCCTCGTAGACGGCGACCCCGAACTCGCGCAGGCGCTTTTCCAGCCGCAGCAGCTGGCGGTACTGGCGGCAGTACAGGCCCAGTACCGGACGGTGGTGAAAATCGCACAGCGACAGCTCGCGCAGTTCCCAGCCTGTCCTCTCGCCGTGCAGCGCGAGTTCGGCAGCCTCGCGCTGTTCCAGCGGAAGAAAAGCGACCGGGGTCTGCGGCGCCAGGCGCACGCGCCGCGGCCCTTGTTCGGTGGCGATCCAGAATTCGACTTCGTTGCCGCTGTCCGTGTCGCGCCAGTGGCGGGTCAGCAGGAAGCCCTGGATGGGTGCGGTATCCATGCCGGCCTAGCTGAAGCGCGCCAGCTCCGCTTCGCTGAAGCCCGCCTGGCGCCGCGCCTCGATATTGAAGGGCCCTTTCAGGACCGGCGCCTTGTAGCGCACGGTCAGCTCGCCGTAGGTGGACACCGGTTCCAGTCCACGCAGGGCGCACAGGTGGAGGTACCAGCGGTTGCCGATCTCGACGTGCCCCACCTCGTCGCGTAGCAGCACGTCGAGGATGGCGGCGGCCTGCATGTCGCCGGCCTGCGCCAGCTTGGCCCGCAGCGGCGGGATCGCATCCAGCCCGCGCGCTTCCAGCGTACGCGGCACCAGCGCCATGCGCGCCAGCACGTCGCCGCGGGTTTTTTCCACCATCTCCCACAGGCTGTCGTGGCCCGGGAAGTCGCCGTAGGCGTAGCCGAGCGTGGCCAGGTGGCCGCACAGCATGTTGAAATGCAGCGCTTCTTCGCCCGCCACGCGCAGCCAGTCAATGTAGTAGTCCTGCGGCATGCCCGGGAAGCGCCACAGCGCGTCGAGGGCCAGGTTGACCGCGTTGAATTCGATGTGGGCGAGCGCATGGACCAGCATGGCGCGTCCCTCCACGGTCGCCATCGAGCGGCGGCCGACCAGCCGCGGCGGCACCAGTTCGGGTCGCGCCGGACGACCGGGGATGCCCGCCGGCGCATCCAGGACGGCGTCGGCGTCGACACGCCAGTCGCCGTGCCGGTGCGCGGCGCGCATTGCCGCCACGCCCGCGCTCTTGGCGGCGGGATCGGTCTCGAGCAGGGATTGCAGAGCGCATGCGCGTAGCTCCAGCGGTTGCGCCATTATCAAGCCTTGGGTAGATCGAAAAGCGCTAGTGTACCAAAAGGCGGCAGGCGGCCATCGGCTGGGTTACCATAATGGCATCGCCATTGACCCGAGCCCCTCATGCGTCACGAGCACCCCGCCCTCCTGATCATCGACATGCAGCAATGCATGGCCAGCCCGGATGCGGGCGCGCGCAACAACCCGCAGGCCGAAGCCAACATCGATACGCTGCTGGACGCATGGCGCGCACGCGCGGCGCCGGTGGTGCACGTGCGCCACATCTCGCGCGCACCAGGCTCGGGCTTCGCTCCGGGGCAGCCGGGCGCCGCCTTCCAACCGGTGTTCGCGCCGCGCCAGGGCGAGCACGTGGTCGAGAAGAATGTCCCGGACGCCTTCATCCTCACGGGGCTGGAACGCTGGCTGCGGGTGCGCGGCATCGAGCGCCTGGTGGTGGCGGGCGTCAGCACCAACATCTCGGTGGAATGCAGCGTGCGCAGCGCCGGCAATCTCGGTTTCCAGGTGAGCGTCGCCGCGGACGCCTGCTTCACCTTCGCCCGCCACGACCATGCGGGTGCGCTGCGCAGCGCCGACGAGGTGCATGCGATGTCGCTGGCGAACCTGGCGGGAGAGTACGCAAGCATCGTGACGACCGCCGACGCCCTGCGTCTGCTCGACTGAGGCGTCAAGGCCACACTCTACCCGTTTGACATTGTGGCAAGCTGGTCAGGCTTGCTACACTGGCCGGCCGGACTATCCGTCCATCGCCAGGCCCACCGCAAAGGAAGCGTGCCATGTTCGCCCGTCCTGACCTGCAGTCCCGCCTCATCCTCACCACCTCCGCCTTCGCCGCCGAAGTCCTCCACCTCGGCTGGGAATACAGCCACGGCGGCGTGCCGGCCCACCACCTGCTGAACAACCCGGAGCTGCCCGCCGTCTCCAACTGGTGGGGGCTGCTGGTCGTGCCGCTGCTGGTCTGGTTCCTGGTGGGACGCATCCAGCGCCGCGCCGCCACCCTGGTGCAAATGGGCAGCCGCGAGCGTTTCCGCACCCTGGCCCGGGCCCGCTTCGCCGTGGCCCTGCTGTGGGCCGGGGCATTGGCGCTGGCCTTCACGCTCGGGCACCCGGCCGTGACCTGGATCTTCTTCGGCGCCTTTGCCGCGGCCGTGTGCGCAGGCGCCTGGCGTGCCGAATACGTGCTCGGCTTCGCGCTGGGCATGAGCTTCACCTTCGGCGCGGTGCTGCCGGTGCTGGTGGCCTCGGTCATCGCGGCCTGCGCGTTTGCCGTGCACCTGGTGTTTGGCGCCGTGCTGCGGCTGGCGCGCGGCGGGCGGGTGCGCGGAACGGGGCTACCCTAGTCCGATGTGTTGCGGAACAAGGCTTCACACCGTGGGACAGCACCCGCTCGATACCCTGGTCTACTCAATATAGTTCTTGGGCGAGCGACTCATTTCAAGCAAATTTACAATTGCCAGCCAAACGAATCCCACACAACTGGCCAGCCAGAACGCGACGCACGCCCAGTATGTTTTCGGGGACGCCTCCCGAAATATCAGCAAGGATTCTGTCTTTTTCGGGAACGCTACCGTACCGTCGAGGACGCCGTTAATGCCGTGGAACCCCGCTACACCTGCCAGGACAAATATCACGAGCACACAAAGGAACTGGAAGGGTCGTCTCATCTCAATCAGCCCAAGCTCGTTTGCAATTGAGGCCGCGGCGCCGCATCGCTCTTTTCTGAACCAGTCATGTCAAACGAACCAAGCCACGACTGAGCGCGAAGGCCTTGATTCGTCCCTCCATCCCGTCAGGATCCTGCCAAAACTGCTCGTCAAGCCGGTTCAAACGCTCCTGGAGCGAGTCACTTTCGGCACCGATCACTATTGTACGCCGCATAACGGTCTCGATGGGAACGACGGCAAATCCGAAGATCACTTGTTTTGCTTTCTGGAGTAATAGCAGACTTGTTGTCGCCGCCATGGCTGTCAAGCCGTCGACAGCAGCCGAATAGGATTCGCTCGAACTGTTGAAGAAATACTGATGAAAACCGCCATTGTGCACCTCGACAAATAAACGGTCGACAGCCCAGTATTGCTTTTCGACCTCGGACAGTTGTGCCAGTCCTGATGGGGACTCGACAACGCGGGCGACAAGCTGGCGACAGTGGATCCGAAATGGATCGCTTGCATCAAGCTCGCGCTCTCTCTCGGCAGCGATTTTCGCAGCATCGATGTGCGCGCGCGTTCCTGACTTGCATGGCATGCAAAGCCCGCCCGTTCGCGCCGCAGTTTCCGGCATGATCAATGCGTGACAACGCGAGCATGGGATCTTCATTCTGTAGTTCGGACCTGTAGGTTGATTTATTCAGCGACCAACGCAGCTCAATCGATGCTCGCAACACACTGCTTAAACCACAGCAGCGCTGAACGGCTCTAGCCGCCGCGCAAGCAGATCGGACAGCCGCTGAAGGCCCGCCTGCAAGCGTCCCCGGTCCTGGATACTGCCCAGGGAGATCCGAATCGCATTCACCGATCCGCTGTCGGTGGCGAATGCCTCCGCCGGCGTGACCGCGATGCCCTCGCTGTCGGCCGCACGCGCAAGCTGCGAGGAGTTCCAGTACGCCGGCAGTTCCAGCCATACATGCAGGCCGTCTCCGGCGCCGCTGTAGCGTCCGGCAAGAATATCGCGCGCCATCCGGTGGCGCAGGCGCGCTTCCTCCCGTACGCCTGCCAATAATCCAGCAGCCGAACCGTCGAGGATCCACTGGGTGGCCAGCGCTGCGCTCAAGGGGGCAACCATCAGCGCGAATGACCTGAGCGCGGCCAGGAAGCGTTCCCGCACTTGCCGATCGCGTACCAGCACGAAAGCGACACGTAAACCAGGCGTCAGGCATTTCGACAGGGTCGAGATGTAGACCGCCTGCTCCGGGGCAAGCGCGGCGATCGGTGGCGGCGGGGCATCGGCAAGGAGCCAGTAGGGATCGTCCTCGACGATGCGTACGTTGCAAGCTTGCGCGACGGCGGCGAGCTCCCTGCGCCGGCGTTCCGGCATGGTGGCGGCGGTCGGGTTCTGTAGAGTCGGGTTGAGGTAGACCAGGCCAGGCTTGTGCTGGCGGCAGGCTCCCTCGAGCATCGCGGGCAGCATTCCGTGCCGGTCCGCTTCCACCGCAATGAGGCGCCGGCCGAACTGGGACGCCGCGGCGCGCAGGCCGGGATAGGTCATGGGCTCCGCCAGGATGACATCGCCCGGCTCGGTCAGCGCGAGGATCAATGCGGCAATCGCCGCTTGCGCACCCGGACAGACGACAAGCTGCCCCGCATCCAGCGTTCCGAACATGGGCGCGAGCCATGCGGCGCCAGCCTTGCGGTCGGAGTCGCTTCCCCCGCCCAGGTGGTAGGTCATCAGCGATGCATTATCCGCCCGCATCAGCACTTGCGACAAACCTTGCTTCAACAGCTCGCCGAAGTCCGCGCCGTCGGGCGGTGGCGGGGTGTTCATGCTCAGGTCGAGGACCGCGGTCAACTCGACTTTCGGCGCCGCGACATACGTACCGCGCGCGCCGCGGCCTTCCAGCAGGTGACGGCGCCTGGCTTCGTCGTAGGCGCGCGTGACCGTCGTCAGGTCGACGTCCAGCTGTGCCGCCAACTGGCGCTGGGGAGGCAGCCGGTCGCCCGGTTTCAGCGATCCGTCGGCCACCGCCGCCTGCAGGGCATCCGCGATCTGCAGGAAACGTGGCCCTTTGTTCCCGGCCAGGTGCGGCAGCCAGATTAGCGAATCTTCATCTTGTATGGATCGCAACTGGGACATTTTGTCTCAATGTATGGATATTGTTTTTAAGTAGAATGCCTCAGAACGTGCAGCAACACCATCCTTGCATGGCAGTCGCCGCCATTTTTTCTCCTCTCTCATCACTATTCGGCAATGAAGCGCCGGATGCACCCTGCTCAAAAATATGGAATGGACCCCGGTAGTATTCTATGTATTCAAGTTTGTCGTGCTAGGCATCGGCATGTTCTACGCCGTCAAGTGGCACTACGATCAAGGGGAAAAGAACCAGGACAAGCAGCTGGAGAAGCGCGCGGTGCTGCGCGCCGCCGGGAAGCTGGCGGTCCTGTTCCTGGCGCTGCTCCTCATCCTGGGCCTGGCCACCTTCTTCCTTGCCCGGACGCTCGGCCTGGACCTAAGCATGCCTTGAGGACAGCTACATCTGCCGGAACAGGTGGGCGTACACCGGACTCACGCGCGGCTTCTCGGGCCGGTTGCGCAGGTTGAGCATCACCTTGCCCATCGAATCGCGGCCGGCGCTGGCCACGCAGCCCAGGTTCACCACGGTGCTGCGATTGACCTGGCGGAACGTGTCCGGGTCGAGCTGAGGCAGCAGTTCCTTGAGCGGCACCCGGATCAGCGCTTCGCTCTCCGCCGTGACCACGTTCACATACTTGTCGGTCGCCTGGAAGTACACCACCTCGGCCACCGGAATCATGCGCACCATGTTGCCCACCGCCGCGCGCACGATCGTCAAGCGTTCCGGCGCCGGGGCGGCCGGCATCAGGGCCTGCAGCCGGCCGACCAGATCGGCGAGCGGATCGGCGTCCTCTTCCTGGCGCCGCCCCAGCAGGCCCTGCAGGCGTTCGACCGTGCGGGCCAGGCGCGCCTCGTTTACCGGTTTCAGCACATAGTCGGCCGCCGCCTGCTCGAAGGCCTGTACCGCGTAATCGTCGTAGGCAGTCACGAACACGACGTGCGGGAACGGCCCCAAGCCTTCCCACCGCTCGGCCAGTTCCTCGGCCGCCTCGATGCCGGTCTGGCCGGGCATCTTGATGTCCATGAACAGCACCTCGGGCCGGGTCGCCAGTGCCTGCTCCACCGCAGCCACGCCGTTCGGGGCGGTGGCGACGATCTCCAGTTCCGGCCACAGCTTGGTCAACAGGCGGGCCAGGGTCGCGGCCAGGATCGGTTCATCTTCTGCAATCAGGGCGCGGATGCTCATGCGGTCTCCAAAGGTAAAGTAAGGCGGACAAGGGTGCCTTGCGGCGGTGCCGGGGCAAGCAGGACGCCGGCGCGTTCGCCGTACAGCACGCGCAGGCGTTCGCGGGTGGTGGCGACGCCGACCCCGCCGCCGCCGTGGCTGGGCTGGCCGAGGCCCAGGCCGGTATCGAGGATGCGCAGGTCGAGCAGGCCGTCGCGCGCCTCGGCCGAGATCCGGACTTCGCCGCCCTCGATCTTCGGTTCGAGTCCATGCACGATCGCGTTCTCGACCAGGGGCTGCAGCAGCATCGGCGGCAGCTTCGCTCCGCGCAGCGCGGGCGGCAGTTCCAGCCGGTAGGCCAGGCGCTCGCCCATGCGCACCTGCATCAGGCCGAGATAGGCGTCCATGGCGGCGAATTCATCGGCCAGCGTGGTGCTCTCCGAGCGCGCGGCGCCCAGCGTGGCGCGCAGGTACTGGATCAGCTGGTCGAGCATGGTATTGGCGCGGTCCGGGTCGATCGCGATCAATCCCTGCAGGTTGGCCAGGGTATTGAACAGCATGTGCGGTTCGATCTGGGCCTGCAGCAGGCGCAGTTGTGCCTGCAGGGCCTGGCGCTCGACGGTTTCGGCGCGCAGGCGGGCCGCGTGGTGTTCCTGTTCGGCCCGCCGCAGCCCCTCGCGGTGCGCCGCCAGCACCATGCCGGCGCATAGCAGCAGGAAGGTCAAGGCGGCCAGGCTGAGGCGCGGCAGCGTCGCGTAGCCGGCCAGGTCGGGAGGATGGTGCTCGAGCAGACGGCCGATCACCTGCACGCCGCTGAAGTGGGCCAGCGGCGCCGCCAGGACCGCGACGCCGGCCAGCGCCAGCCACTGGCGCCGGTCCTGCAATGGCCCCGGCCAGAACAGCAGGCGCGCCGTGTCGACGATGGCAAAGCCCAGCACCGAGATGAAGCAGGAATACGCGAGCTGTTCGTACAAGGTTTCGGGCCGGCCGACCACCAGCGTGATGATCACCGCTGCCAGCACGCCGAACACGACGGCCATCCGCAGGTCGCGCAGCAGCCTGGCGCCAAAGCTGTCCGGCGGGGCCGCCGGCGCCGGCACAAGGGAGAGGATGGAGCTGGTCATGCGGCCTCGCTTCGGTGAGTTATCAGGATGACCAGTATTCTGCCCAGCCGATGCCGCCTCGGCAAGACGGGAGCGATGAAGCCGCATTTCGATACCGTGAACCGGCTTGCCGGTCGACCGGATTGTCGTCTGGCGCCCGCGAAATGGCCCTGGGGATATGTCACCAGCGCCTCCTTTCCTGTAGGATAGCGCCTTTGCTCGGTACAGCCCAGCCGGCTTTTACCCTGCAGCTCATCAATACGATAACCAGTGTCGCGAACCGGTCCAGCCCGGCTCGCCGGGAGTGTATGGAACGATCCCCGCACGCGCGCAATATGAAGATGACGCGCAGCCGTACCGCCATTGCCTGCGCCGCCGTGGTGCTCGCCATCGCCTGTGCCGAGACGGTGCGCTGGAGCCGTGCCCGGGCGGCCGCCGCCCCTTCCACGGTGCAGGCCGTGGTGCCGGGACGGGTGGCCCTGTCCGAACTGTCGCGCTCCCTGATTCCGATGCCGCGCAATACGCCCTCGGCCCATGCCAGCGCGATGGCGACGCTGCCCGGCGACCGCATGATCACCTTCTGGTGGGCCGGCAGCCGCGAGAGCGGGCCGGACGTCAAGGTCTATGCCTCGCAATGGCAGAACGGCAAATGGGGCGAACCCTGGATGGTGGCCAGCCGCGAAACGCTCGGCAAGGCCCTCGGCTTCGGCGTGCGCCGTATCGGCAACCCGGTGGCCTGGACCGGCCCAGACGGCCAGATCCACCTGTACGTGGTCGCCACCGGCCTGGGCGGATGGGCGGCGTCGCGCGTGGCGCACCTGGTCTCCGTCGATGAAGGCGCCAGCTTCGCCATGAAGCGCGTGCTGCCGATGTCGCCGCTGTTCAATACCAGCGTGCTGGTGCGCACCAATGCGGTCGGCCTGGTCGACGGCGGCTGGTGGCTGCCGGTGTACTTCGAGATCGGCATCAAGTACCCGATGATGATGGCTTTCGGCCCCGACGGCGAGCCCACCGGCCTGGGGCGCATCGGCACTCGCACCACCACGCTGCAGCCGGCCATCGTCCCGGTGTCCAATACCGAGGTGCGCGCCTGGATGCGCGACGCCAGCGAGGAGCGCCGCGTGCAGCATGCCCGCAGCCGCGACGGCGGCGCCAGCTGGGAAGACCTGCCGGCCCTCGATCTGAACAACGAGAACACCTCGATGGCGGTGCTGCGCCTGGCCAATGGCGAATTCCTGATGCTGCACAACCATATCGCCCCCGGGGGCGGCTCGCGCAGCCTGCTGCGCCTGTCGCTCTCGAAAGACGGCCACACCTGGCGCACCGTGGCCGACGTGGCCAGCGGCGGCAAGGGCGACGAGTTTTCCTATCCCACCATGCAGCAGGTCGGCCGCGAACTGCACATCACGTATACCTTCCAGCGCCAGGCGATCGCGCATCACCGGTACCGGATCAGCATTGGAGAGACCATCTAGTGACCCTGCCCGATCTTTCGCTGCAATTCGTGTATGCCCGCCTGGCGTGGGCGCTGGTGCTGGCCGCCGTCCTGGTCGGCCTGTGGCCCGCGTCCTGGCGCCTGCCGCGGCGCGCGCTGGGCGCCACCGTGGCAGCCTGCCTGCTGCTGATGGCCCTGCCGGGCGCCGCCTCGCCGGCCTGGCACCTGGGCCTGGCCTTCCAGTATCCTAGCGCCCTGCTGGCCGGCCTGTGCCTGCTCAAGCTGCATGCGCGCTGGCGCAATGCTTCCGGTCCGGTCCCGGCCGCGCTGCCGGTGCCGCTGGCGGCGGCGCTCGCCGTGACCGGCCTGCTGCTCTACCTCGACGCCTTCGGCCTGATCGCGGGCGGCTATTATTACGCCGGCTTCGGCGGGCGCGCGGCGCTGGGCGCGGTGCTGCTGGCCGCCATCTGCGCGCTGGCCGCCACGCGTGGCCGCTTCCCCCTGCAAACCGCCGCGACCCTGGGCGCCCTTGCCCTGTTCTCGTTCGCGCGGCTGCCGAGCGGGAACCTGTGGGATGCGCTGCTCGACCCGCTGCTGTGGGGCTGGGCCCTGATCACCCTGCTAGGTGCGGCCCTGCGCGTCCTGCTGCGCGCCCGCGCGCGCCAAGCGCTGGCCGGCGCCGAAGCGGAGCTGCCGGTGCTGCATCCCGCCGGCGCCGAACCGATTTCATCATTGAAGGAGTAGTCTGTGGCAAACAAGAAGTGGTATCTCCATCCCGTCACCGCCACCGGGATCGTCATCAACGCATTCGTGCTGCTGCTCGCGGTGGCCCTGGCGGGCAACCCGGCCAGCATGGACCGCCTGCTGGTGGAAGACGGCATCGTCGAATGGATGCAGTTCCTGTGCTTCATGGCGCTGGCCGGCCTGCTCGGCTTCGCGTTCTTCGAACGCCTCAAGCGCAGCGACCGCGGCGTCATGGAATTACTGACCCTGGGCGGCCTGAGCCTGCTGTGCGCGCTGGCGGCAATGGAAGAGATCAGCTGGTTCCAGCGCATCCTGAACATCCAGTCCTCGGAATTCTTCCTGCAGAATAACCGCCAGGGCGAGACCAACATCCACAACCTGGCCATGGGCGACGGCAGCCTGCACAAGAACGTGCTGCTCAAGCTGATCTTCATCACCGGCATGGTCCACAACCTGATCCTGCCGCTGGTGGCGCGCTTCAAGCCGGGCGTGCAGGACTGGGTCGAGAAGATGGGCCTGTACCTGCCGCCGCTGTCGGCCTCGGTGCCCTACCTGGTGCTGGTGGCGCTGTCGCACCTGCTGATCGACCATCCCCGCAAGGGCGAGCTGGGCGAGATGTTCGGCGCGGTGCACTACATGGCGACCGTGTTCGGCGCCTATTTCGTGGGCGTGGCGTACAAGCGCGCACCGCTGTTCGAAAATCCGGCCGACATGCGCCGCGTGTCGACGCTGTTCGCGCTCTGGATGCTGTTCCTCTTGATGAACGGCTGGATGCTGAGCGCCGGTGCCGGCGCCATGGTCGGCTGATCGACCCTGTACTAAATGACTGGGCGGCACGGCCGCCCAGCCAGCCACGGTTCAGAAGCCGTAGTTCATGCGGGCGTAGATGAAGCGCCCTGCCCGCCCGAACGGCGCATAGTTCGCGAACGGGGTGTTACCCGTGGTGTTCAGCGCCGGCGGCTGGGTCTCCGGATACTGGTCGAACAGGTTGTCCGCCCCCAGGGCCAGGCTCAGTTTCGGCGTGAACGCATAGCGCGCTTCGATGTCCACCAGGGTCTTCGGATCCATCCAGAAGTCCAGCGCCGCCGTGGTCCCCGGCGACAGCACCTTGCCGTAGCGGGTCGCGCGGAAGGTCGCGCCCCACTGGCCGAGTTTCCAGTTCACGTTCGCGCTCAGCTTGTTCTCCGGCTGGCCCTTCTCCAGCGACAGCACGTTCAGGCGGTCGAACAGCACCGGCGCCGGGTTCAGGGCGCTCAGTTGCGCCGTCACCGGCACCTTGGTCACCTCCGTTTCGGTGAAGTTGCCGGCCACCGTGAAGTCGAAGTTGCCGGCGTTCGCCGTCTTCATCGGCCAGCTCACCACCACGTCCACGCCCTGGGTGCGGGTATCGACGCCGTTGATGAAGAAGCGTCCGCCACCGACACCCGTGATCCCTTGCGAGATGATGTAGTTGCGTACGTTCGCCTGGGTCAGGTTCTCGGACAGGATGATGCGGTCCTCGATGTCGATGCGGTAGGCGTCGATCGTGATGCTGAAGGGCTCGAAGCGCATCACGGCGCCCAGCGAGGCATTCACCGATTTTTCGGCTTCGAGCGGCTTGGCGCCGAGAGCCACGGCCACCCGGTCGGTTGGGCGGAAGGTGGTGATCTCGAACGGCACGCCGTTGATGAAGTTGGTGGAGGTCGCGGTGAAGTTCTGCTGCTGCGGCGAGGGCGCGCGGAAGCCGTTCTGGATGGCGCCGCGCAGGGCGAAGGCGCGGCTGAAGTCGTAGCGGCCGGAGAGCTTGCCGGCCAGGCTGTTGCCGAAGTCGGTGTAGTGCTCGCCGCGCACCGCCACCGAGGCCAGCAACTGCGGCGTGATGTTCGCCTCCAGGTCGACGAAAGCGCCGATCGCGCTGCGGTGCGCATCGACCTCGTTGGACGGGCGGAAGCCCGGGAACACCTGGGCGCCCGGCGCGGCCGGGGTGCCGTTCGGCAGGATCTCGGGGCCGGCGCGCCAGGAATCCGGCTCGCCCGCGAACAGCTCGTAGCCTTCGCGCCGGGCTTCGGTACCGACCGCTATGTTCAACGGCGAGGCGAAGCCCGCCACCTCCAGCGAACGTACGCCGGTCAGGTTGAACACCAGCTGGTCGTAGGCATAGCCGCCGGCATAGAAAGACCGCTTGCTGCTCGGGCCGATCGAGCGATTCAGCGTGTTCTCGATGTCGTACTCCATCTTGTTCCTGCCGTAGCCGAGCGAGGCGTCCATGTCCCAGCTGCCGGCCTGCCAGGTAACGCCGCCGGTGGCGGAGAAGTCGTTCACCGTCGGCGCGATGATCGGCAGGAAGCCGTCCGGATAGATCGAGGGGATGTTGCGCGCATCCTGGGCCGGGCGGAAGAAGCCGCCCGAGCGCGCGAAGCGGTTCTGGTAGCTCGCCCAGCCGTACAGCTTGACGCCGCCGCCCAGGTCGTTGCCGGCATTGGCGAAGAAGGTCACCTGCTCCATCTCCGGCTCGCCGTACCAGGCGTTGAAGCGGTTGATGGTGAGTTCGCGCGGGTCGAAGGCGCCATTGGCCAGGCGCGGATACTGCTGGCGCATGTCGTAGCCGCTGCGCTCGGTGCGCTCCTGCTTCTTGTATTCGCCGGCGAGCGTGAGGTGGCCGGTCTCGCCCAGGGCCAGGCCTTTCCAGATGCTGACGGTACCGGTCTGGCCGTCGGTGCGTTCGCGTTTGGCGGGCGCGGTCCAGGTGGCCCCTGCGGGAGCGACGTCGTTCCACAGCTCGTATTCGGTCTTGCGCGCGCCGTAGGTGACGCTCGCTTCGCCGCCTTCGCGGTCGGTGCGCAGGCGCAGGTTGACCACGCCGGAGATGGCGTCCGACCCGTACTGGGCGGCGGCGCCGTCGCGCAGCACCTCGACGCTTTTCACGATCGCGGTCGGAATGGTGTTCATGTCCACCGCCGCCGAGCCGCGGCCGATCGAGCCGTTCACGTTGACCAGCGAGGATGCGTGGCGGCGCTTCGAGTTCACCAGCACCAGGGTCTGGTCGGGCGCCATGCCGCGCAGGGTGGCGGGACGGATGGTGTCGGTGCCGTCGGTGATGGCCGGGCGCGGGAAGTTCAGCGAAGGCAGCGCGATCGACAGGGCCTGGTTCATTTCGGTGGTGCCGACGTTCTTCAGCGTCTCCGACGAGATGATGTCGACCGGCGCGGCGGTATCCAGGGCGGTACGGTTGGCCACGCGGGTGCCGGTGACCACGACCGTGGCGGCGGGGTCGGTGGCGGCCGGCGCTCCCGTCGCGCTGTCCTGCGCGTGCGCGCCGGTAAACAAGGAAGCGATGGCAAGGGCCAGCACCGTCTTTTCGGTTACGTGTTTCTGCATCTTGGGTTTCCTCTTGTTGTTGTGACCGCGCCGGAACGAGGCGCCGCTTATTGCTTGTTCGATACTGCTGGGCACACAATAGGATGTCAATTCGTAAAGCTTGCAGTTGAGCATATTTACAACAGCCGGCCCGCGTCAGGCTGCTGTAAGGCCCGGATGCCCTGCGCTTGCTACACTTTCATCTTTCCCAGCCAGGATCCTCGTATGCACGACCCCTTGTTCCCCGGTTTTCGCCCTTTTACCGCCGTGACCGACGACGGCATCACGATCGCGGGCGTGAGCGGCGGCGCCGGCGCGCCGCTCCTGCTGCTGCACGGCCACCCGCAGACCCACGCGATCTGGCACAAGGTGGCGCCGCTTCTTGCGCAGCACTTCACCGTGGTCGCCTGCGACCTGCGCGGCTATGGCGACTCGGCCAAGCCGCAAGGGGCGCCCGACCACGCGAACTACAGCAAGCGGGTCATGGCCGCCGACATGCTCGCAAGCATGCGCCATCTCGGCTTCGAACGCTTTCGCGTCATGGCGCATGACCGCGGCGCGCGCGTGGCGCACCGCCTGGTAGCGGACCATCCGCAGGCGGTGGAGCGCGCGGTGCTGCTGGACATCGCGCCGACCCTGGCCATGTACGAAGGCGCCACGGAGGCATTTGCGCGCGCCTACTGGCACTGGTTCTTCCTGATACAGCCGGCGCCGCTGCCCGAACGCCTGATCGAGGCCGACCCGGGCGCCTACCTGCGCGACGTGATGGGCCGGCGCAGCGCGGGCCTGGCGCCCTTCGATGCGCGCGCGCTCGCCGAGTACGCGCGCTGCCTGGCCTTGCCCGGCACCGCGCACGGCATCTGCGAGGATTACCGGGCCGCCGCCGGCATCGACCTGGAACACGAGCGCGCCGACCGCGACGCCGGGCGCCGCATCGAGACGCCACTGCTGGCCCTGTGGGGCGCGCAAGGAGTGGTGCAGCGCTGCTTCGATCCGCTGCTGGAGTGGCGCAAGGTAGCCACGCGGGTCGAGGGCGAAGCCCTGGACTGCGGCCACTACATCCCGGAAGAAGCGCCCGAGGCGCTGCTGGCGCGAGCGCTGCCTTTCCTGCGCGCCTGAGCCGTTCAGGCGCGCGCCACGCCCAAAAACACGTCCCTATAATCCTCGGCGCAGGACCGCGCGCCTGGATTCGCGGCCCTGTGCACGATGCGCTATGGGCCGGTACGCTCTTCGCCGGCAAAGTTCCCTCCATCACTTTGATCGGCACCATATGGACCGCACAGATGAGGACTTGTTTGCATCGACCGGCGACGGCACCGAGCCCCGCCGGCTGCTGGGTTTACGTCAGGCAGTTGCCCTGATCGTCGGCGTGGTCATCGGCGCCGGCATCTTCAAGTCGCCTTCCATCGTTGCCGGCCTCAGCGGCAGTGCCGACTGGATGTTCGCCATGTGGATCCTGGGCGGCCTGGTCTCGCTGGTGGGCGCCCTGTGCTATTCCGAACTCACCACCGCCTACCCGCATCCGGGCGGCGACTACCATTTCCTGCACCGTGCCTACGGCCGCGCCACCGCCTTCCTGTTCGGCTGGGCCCGCTTCGCGGTGATCACCACCGGCTCGATCGCGCTGCTGGCCTTCGTGTTCGGCGACTACATGCAGCAGGCCGTGCCGCTCAGCTTCCTGCCCGCGGGCTGGGGCGCCACCGCCTACGCCTGCGCGGTGATCGTCGTGCTGTCGCTGCTCAACCTGCAGGGCTTGCGTGCCGGCGCCGGCGCCCAGATGTGGCTGACGCTGGCCGAGATCGGCGGCCTCCTGCTATTGGTGGCCGCGGCCGCCTTCTTCACCGACGGCGCCCCGGCGGCGGCGCCTGCGCTTGCCACGGCGGACGCGGCGGCGCCGGTCTCGTTCGGCATGGCCATGGTCTTCGTCCTGCTCACTTACGGCGGCTGGAACGAGGCGGCCTACATCAGCGCCGAGATCCGCGGCGGCGCCGCCAGCATGGTGCGCGCCCTCACCCTGTCGATCCTGATCATCACGACCCTCTACCTGATGGTCACCTGGGCCTGCCTGCAGGTGCTCGGCATGCAGGGCATGGCCAGCTCCGAGGCGCTGGCGGCCGACGTCATGGGCATCGCCTTCGGCGCCTCCGGGGAAAAGGTCATTTCGATACTGGTCGCGATCTCGGCGCTGACCTCGATCAACGCCACTATGATCGTCGGGGCCCGCACCGGCTTCGCCATGGGCCGCGACTGGCGCTCGCTGCGCAAGCTCGGCCAGTGGAACGACGAGAACAGCACCCCGACGGTGGCGATGTCGATCCAGTGCGCCGCCGCCCTGCTGCTGGTCGGCATCGGGGTCGCCTTCGGCAGCGGCTTCAAGGCCATGGTCGAGTTCACGGCGCCAGTGTTCTGGCTGTTCTTCCTGCTCAGCGGGGTGTCGCTGTTCGTCCTGCGCCGGCGCGAGCCCGACCTGCCGCGGCCGTTCCGGGTGCCGCTCTATCCCCTGCTGCCCCTGCTGTTCTGCGCCACCTGCGCCTACATGCTCTGGTCCAGCCTGTCGTACGTGTACAGCCAGTCGCTCGGCGGGCTGAACGCGGCCTGGATCGGAGTGGCCGTGCTCGCCAGCGGATCGCTGCTGCTGCTCTTCCTCGACCGCAAGGATGGCCTTGAGGCTGCCAAGACAAGATCCGTTCCCTGACCAAGTAACCGAGCCACCTGAAGGAGTCCACATGCAAACCGACGAACGCCGCCGTACCCTGCTGCTGTCCGCCGCCGCCGCCGCGGGCACCATCCTGCTGCCGACCCACGCACACGCGCAAGCCCTGGCCGAGCCAGAGCGCCTCGACGTACCCTACGTGCCCACGCCCCAGGAGGTGGTCGACCGCATGCTCGAGATGGGCAAGGTCGGCAAGAGCGACGTGCTGTACGACCTCGGCTGCGGCGACGGCCGCATCGTCGTGACCGCGGCGAAGAACCGCGGCGCGCGCGGCACCGGCATCGACCTGAATCCGGTGCGCATTGCCGAGGCAAAGGAGAATGCGAAGACCGCCGGCGTGGCCGACCGCGTCAACTTCAAGGTGGGCGACCTGTTCCAGGCCGACGTGTCGCCGGCCACCGTGGTGACGCTCTACCTGCTGCCGTCCGTGAATGTCAAGCTGCGGCCGCGCCTGTGGCAGCAGCTCAAGGTCGGCACCCGCGTGGTCTCGCACGCCTTCGACATGGGACCGGAGTGGCCGCCCGAGAAGAAGGACGAAGTGGACGGCCGCACCATCTATTTCTGGACCATCACCCAGGCCAACAAGAAAGCCGTGAAGGCCTGAACGGCGAGCGCCTGCTGGTCAAGGGCTGGTTGCAGCTGGTAGCGCCGCCGTTGCCGCAGCTTGCGGCGGCACGCGAAGGGTCTCGCCGATGCGCAGCACGCCGAAGGCTTCCTCGCTCACGCCCTGGGCCTGGCGCGCGATCGCGAGGTCGCGCGGCGCCTGGTCGATGCGTTCCTGGCCCATCGGGAAGGTGCCCCAGTGCATGCCCACGCTGCGCCGCACGCCCAGCTCGCGGTGGATGCGGATCGCCTCGTCGGGGCTGACGTGCGAATTGCGGTACCACACCGGCTGGTAGGCGCCGATCCCGATCGCGGCCAGGTCGAAGCCTTCGGGAAAGCGGGCGGCGATGTCCTGGATGTCCTTCGAATAGCCCAGGTCGCCCGAGAAGAAGAAGGAGAAGCCGGGACGGGTCACGGCCCAGGCGCCCCACAGGGTTTCGTTGCGGTCGTACAGGCCGCGCGCCGACCAGTGGTGGACCGGCAGGAACTGCAGTTCCAGGCCGCGCAGGCTGGCCTTGTCCCACCAGTCGAAGCGGGCGATGCGCGAGCGGTCGCCGCCGGTCACGTGCTGCGCCAGCCACAGGTCGACGCCCAGCGGCGCGTACAGCAGGGGCGCGCCGCCCTTCTGCCGGTACAGCGCGCGCAGCGATGCGAGCGACAGGTGGTCGTAGTGCGAATGACTGATCAGGATGGCGTCGATGTGCGGCAGGTCCTGCAGGGCCACGCCCGGCGCCTGCTGGCGCTTCGGTCCGGCGAAGGACAGCGGCGAAGCGCGGTCCTCGAACACCGGGTCAAGCAGGATGTTCACGCCGTTACCGGTCTGCAGCAGGAAAGTCGCGTGGCCGATCCAGGTCAGGGCCGGCTCGGTCTTGTTCGCATGGAGGTAGCCCAGGTCGGCCGCCACCGTCGGCACCGGCGCCAGGGGCAGGCGTTCCGAGCCGTCCGAGGTCCAGTTCCTGATGCGCCCGGCCCAGCCCTCGAAGAAGCCGACTTTCGGCCGCTGGTAGGCGGGATTCGGCGGGTAGTTGTTGGCGAAGCCTTCGGGCCGGTGATGCGGCTTGCTCGCGTCATAGTAGGAATTGACTTGCGCACAGCCGGCAAGCAGGGAGGCGGCAAGGATGGCGCTCGGCAGGGCAAGGCGGACTGACAGGGGCATGGAGGAGGTGAACGGTTGAAAACGACGAGTATAAGGGAACGCGTGGGATGCCTCCGACGCAGTAGCGGAAGCGTCCCGGGCAGTGCAAACAAGATTTGCAAATAGCGGCCTGGGTGCAAATAATATTTGCATAAAAGACAATAAATGCACATGCCCTACGCCGCGCGAGCATGGCGATCCCCATTTTGCCATTTCCTTATTGTTGCCCAGGATGTAAGCTACAGGGCCCAGCGCGAACGCTGGCGGCGCCCGCGGCCCATCCACCGCCCCGGGTGCTCCCGTCTGGCCACAAGCGGGACGTCCCGTGCGCATCCGCTGTCATTCTGCTACCGTAGGGAGGCAGCGGCGGCGCACCAGCCCGGCACCAGGTGCCGGAGCAGCAGCGACCTCTTTAACTTTTCCAGCACCTTATTTTGGCTGTTCACTATGACTTCTTCGACCGACCTTGACAACGCGCTTCCCCTCGACATGATCATCTTCGGCGGCATGGGCGACCTGGCGATGCGCAAACTGCTTCCCGCGCTCTACATGGCCTACCTGCACGGCAACCTGCCGGGGCAGACCCGCATCATCTCGACCGGGCGCCAGGAGTTCGACCGCGACGCCTATCTCCGCTTCGTCGAAGAGAATTCGCGCTCCTTCATCTCGGGCACCAACTTCAACGAGAAGACCTGGGACGGCTTCCTGCAGCTGCTCGAATACGTGCGCCTCGACGTCCAGGCCGCGCCCGACTTCAGCGCCCTGGCGGCGGCCGCCCACCCGGGCGCGCAGCGCGTGTTCTACCTCTCCACTGCGCCGGCCCTGTTCACCACCATCTGCGCCAAGCTGGCCGACGCCGGCCTGGTCGACGCCAGGGCGCGCGTGGTGCTGGAAAAGCCGCTGGGACAGGACCTCGAGTCCGCCATCGAGATCAACGAAGCGGTCGGCAAGCACTTCGCCGAATCGCAGATCTACCGCATCGACCACTACCTGGGCAAGGAGACCGTGCAGAACCTGATGGTGCTGCGCTTCGGGAACTCGATCCTGGAACCGCTGTGGCGCGCGCCGAACATCTCGAGCGTGCAGATCACGGTGGCAGAGGAAGTCGGCGTCGGCAGCCGCGCCGGCTTCTACGACAGCACCGGCGCGATGCGCGACATGGTCCAGAACCACCTGCTGCAGCTGCTGTGCATCGTCGCCATGGAGCCGCCCACCTCGCTCTCGCCCGACGCGGTGCGCGACGAGAAGCTCAAGGTGCTGCGCTCGCTGCGCCGCCTCACGCTGGCCGACATCGCGCGCGACACCGTCCGCGGACAATATGTCCACGGCGTCAGCGGCAACCAGGAAGTGGGCGGCTACCTCGAGGAAAAGAACGTCCCGGCCGACAGCAAGACCGAGACCTTCGTGGCCCTGCGCGCCCACGTCGACACCTGGCGCTGGTCCAAGGTGCCGTTCTACCTGCGCACCGGCAAGCGCATGGCGCGCCGCTCTTCGAAGATCGTGGTGGAATTCGCCAATCCGCCCTTCCCGCTGTTCCCCGACATGCCGGGCGGCGTCGCCAACCGCCTCGTGATCGAACTGCAGCCGGAAGAAGCGATCAAGCTGCAGATCATGGCCAAGCAGCCCGGCAGCGGCATGCAGATGCAGCAGGTGGCCCTGAACCTCGACCTGCAGTCAGCATTCCAGCAGCGCCGCGCGGAAGCCTACGAGCGCCTCTTGATCGACGTGGTGCGCGGCCGCCTGACCCACTTCATGCGCCGCGACGAGCTGGAGGCCGCCTGGGCCTGGGCCGACCCGATCATCGAAGGCTGGAGCACGCTGGGCGAGAAGCCGCATCCGTATGCGGCCGGCTCGTGGGGACCGGCGGAAGCCTTCGCGCTGCTGGCGCGCGACGGTTTCGCCTGGGTCGAGTAAACCCTAGGACGGCACGGACCTGCGCCGCGCGCGCAGGATCCACGCATACAGCAGGCCATTGATGACGAGCACGCCGGCCGCCAGCCCCAGCTGCAGGCCGCGCGTCATCTCCCCCGGATAAATCAGCGGCAACAGGTAATGGTCGATGAAGCCGCCGCTGTAGCCGGACTCTCCCGCCAGCAGGCGCATGCGGTTCTCCACATGGGTGAGCGGACAGACCGCGCCCAGCACCTCGATGCCGAAGCCCCAGGCCGCCGCCGCCAGGTGCAGCGGCAGCAGGCGCGGCCGGCGCAGCACCAGCAAGGCGCCGAACACGACGAACAGGATGAAAGCGAGGTGCACGAGCAGCACCGCATCCGCCAGGAAACGATAGACCATGCTTGAACGGTCTTCCAGGAAACGATCGACCCGGCCAGTTTAATACGCCGCAAGCCCCCTTGCCATTCGGCGCGTGCGCGATTGAAGCCGCGCGCAAGGCGGCGTACAGTTGCTGGTCTTCGAACCCGATGAGAACACCATGCACGCCTTGACTCCGCAAGCCCTTGCCCTGCCCTCGTTTGCTTCGCTTGGAGCAAATCTACTCAAGAACATGGACCGCAGCCGCCAGGCGCGCGGCAAGCTGCTCGACCGTGCCGGCTATGGTCCGCAGGAAACCCCGTTCACCGTCCTGCACAGCGAACCGGGCCTGAACCTGCGCCGCTTCGGCGGCACCGGCGAGGATGGCCCGGCCGTGCTGCTGGTTCCCGCCCCCATCAAGCGTTCCTACATCTGGGACCTGGCGCCCGAGATCAGCGTCGTGCGGCGCTGGATGGAGGGAGGCTACCAGGTCTACCAGGCCGAGTGGACGCCGCTTCCCGACGACGGCGAAGACGATGACTTCGGCCTGGACGACTACGGCGAGCGCCTGCTCGCCGCCTGCCAGAGCGCCATCGAGCGGGACAGCGGCAAGGCGACCTTGACCATCGCCGGCCATTCGCTGGGCGGCATCCTGGCGGCCATCTACAGCTGCCTGCACCCGGACCGGGTCGATGCCACGGTGCTGCTGGAATCGCCCCTGCATGTCGAAAAGCAGTCCTGCTGCTTCACGCCCCTGATCGACGCCACGGCGCATGCGCAACCGATCGCGGACGCCTTCCGCCAGGTGCCGGGCGTGTTCCTGAACATGATGAGCGCCATCGCCGAGCCGCATGCCTTCCAGTGGGAGCGCATGATGGACCGCTGGCTGTCGCTCGCCAATCCGCAGCTGCTTGCCACCCACATGCGGGTGGAGCGCTGGATCCACGACGAATTCCCCTTGCCGGGCCGGCTGTTCACCGAGCTGGTCGAGCAGCTCTACCGCAAGGACGAGTTCATGCAGGGCAAGCTGCGCATCGGCGCGCGGAGAATCGGTCCGCACGACCTGCGCGCGCCCCTGGCCAGCGTGCTCGACCCGCGCAGCAAGCTGATTCCCGAAGCGTCGATGCGCCCCTTCCACGAGGCCGCGGGGAGCGAGCGCAAGTGCCTGCTGCACTACGAGGGCGATGTCGGCGTCAACCTGCAGCACGTGGGCGTGCTGGTCGGGAACAGCGCCCATGCGCGGATCTGGCCGGCAATCTTCGAATGGCTGGCCGGCGTACGGCAATAGGCTTCAGAGCGTTCCCCGGGGCCGCCAGCGCATCTGCAGGCGAACCTGCTCTTCCGTTTCGACCGTAAAACCCAGCGCCGCGTACAGCCGGCGCGCACCATGGTTGTCGGTGAGCACCGCCAGCGTCAGGTCGCGCCCGTCCTGCGCTGCCTGGCGCTGCAGGCGGCGCAGCGCCTCGCCCGCGACCCCGCGCCCGCGCGCATCTAGCATGACGGCGATATCGACCACCCGGGTCGCCCCCGGCACGCTGGCCGTCACCAGGCGGCCCACCGGCACGCCACCCAGTTCCAGCACCTCGTACAGCGCCTCGGGATAGCTGCTGCGGTAGCCGGCCACCTGCATCTGCCGCTGCATGGCGACGATGCCGTCGATGTAGCGCGGATCGGCAAGCAGGCCCAGCAGGTCGTCGCGGGTGGAGCGGTACAGGGCAAGGAAGAAGTCCTCGTCGGACGGCAGGGCGGGCCGGATGTGCAGGGCGGCAAGAGACATGGCGGGAATGCTGGGCATGGTGGACGTTTCCCGGCAGTATATCCGGTAGCGGACTCGGCCACGGGCGCAGGCAATCTGCGCTACCATGCCGGGCATTCTCCCGCCATCACGAACCAAGGATCCACGTGTTACCCGTACTCGCTCTCGACGTGGGAGCCGCCATCAAGACCCTGGTGCTGACGCTCGACCTGTTCGGCACCTTCGTCTTCGCCCTCAGCGGCGCCATCGCCGGCTCCCGCCGCCGCCTCGACATCTTCGGGGTGCTGGTGCTGTCCTTCGTTGCCGCCAACTCGGGCGGCATCGTGCGCGACCTCCTGATCGGCGCCACCCCGCCGGCCGCGATCCGGGACTGGCGCTACATGGCCGTGTCCTTGCTGGCCGGCCTGGTCATCTTCTTCTGGTATCCGATCGTCAACCGGCTGCGCAATCCGGTGCTGATCTTCGACGGCGCCGGCCTGGCGCTGTTCTGCGTGGCCGGGGCGCAAAAGGCGCTGGTGTTCGGCGCCGACCCATGGGCGGCCGCCCTGCTCGGCATGTTGACCGGCATCGGCGGCGGCGTCGCGCGCGACGTGCTGCTCAACGACGTACCGGCAGTATTCCGCTCCGACATCTACGCTGTCGCCGCGCTGGCCGGCGCCAGCGTCGTCGTCCTCGGCGACGCGCTGCAATGGCCCGCCGCCCCCACCGCCATCGCCGGCGCCGCCCTGTGCTTCGGCCTGCGACTGGCCGCGATCCGCTTCGGCTGGCACCTGCCCACCGCGCGCTATCCGGATCAACCCGACGACGAGGCGAAGGACCCGAAGCACGGCGAATATCGCTGAGCGACCGGTGCCGCTTGCACTGCGGCTCCTGTTGAAGAAGGCGCTGGCGCAACACCTTCACGCGAAAAAACGCAATAGCAAAGAGGTGAGAGGTCGATGTCGCCTGCTGGTGTTAGCATTTCTGCATCACCACGCATGCCGGAGGCGACGATGGGAACGAACGACGGCCGTACCAGGGAAGTTCGACGCGAGATGATGATCGACGCTGCGAAGCGCTGGGCGGAGCGGACCCAGCTGCGCGAGCACGGGCTGGTCGAGGTGGAGCGCAAGGGATTGGGCGCTGGCGACGCGAGAGACCAAGGGCTGAAGTGGACGGAGCGCCAAATGGCCCTGATGCGCCGGATTATCTCCGCCAACGAGCGTATCGTCGGCATCACGAACGACATCGTGCCGTTCGCTCCAGCCGCCATGCCGCCTTCCGCCGCCAGGCCGGTTGCGCGGATCGCCGAGCTGCCACGGCCAGGCAGGATCCAGCGAGGCCTTGCTACCGGCTTTATTATTCCGGGTAATCTGTTTCTGACCAACTTCCACGTTTTCGAGCACCGTTCCGACGTCCACGGCGTATGCGCCAACTTCGACCACTATGAGGACGACGCCGGCTTGCATACCGGCAGCTGCTTCGAGTTTGATCCGGACCGGTTTTTCATCTCGGACCAATACCTCGACTTTGCCATCGTGGCGCTGAAGAGCGAAGGCCTGGGCAAGGAGAACCTCGCCGACTACGGGTACATCAAGCTGATCGAGGCGACCGGTAAGGTGACGACCGGCCAGCCGCTGAACATCGTCCAGCATCCGGGCGGTGGTCCCCGGCGTTTTGCCTTTACCAACAATCGTTTGCTCGACATCCTGCCGAATGGCTTCCTGCACTACGAGACCGACACCCTGCAAGGTTCGTCAGGTTCGCCCGTGAGCAGCGGCAGCTGGGAACTGGTGGGCCTGCACCATTGCGGCATCCCGCGGCTCGAGAATGGCAACATCATGACCAAGGACCGCAGCGTATGGGACCCGAAGGTCCACCACGACGACGACATCGACTGGGTTGCCAACGAATGCGCGCGAGTGAGCTTCATCGTCGATCGGCTAAGGAGAATGCGACCCGAATCCGTTTCCGAGCGAGAGATACTTGCCGGCTTGCTGGCGACCACCGACGACCCCTTGCACCAGTATGCCCAAACCATGTCGGAGCAGTATGGGCCGGCGCAGGCGCCGAATCAGCTGATGGCGCCAGTCGGCGCGCATTTCAGCTTTTCGGGCCCGGTGACGATCCATGTGCACGCCGCCGCTCCTGCATCCAGCGTATCCGCAGACGCCATCGTGCTTACCCCGAAGTCCGAACGTCCGGCCGGGTTCCCGGAGAAGGCGCTCGTATTCGATCCTTCGTACGCGGAGCGTAGCGGCTACGACCCGGAATTCCTCGGCGTGTCCTTGCCCCTGCCGGCGGTGGAACCCTCGCGCGTGGACGAACTCTACTGCGCGCCGGACTACCACGCACACGCAAGTCGATTCCGTGACGTGCCGCCGGTAGACTTGACGGGCGGCGATGCCGGCGGACCGGTGATCCTGCATTATCACCACTTCTCGCTGGCATTCAACAAACGGTTCAGGATGTGTCACTGGACCGCGTCGAATGTCGACTTCAGCGATCTCCAGCGGCAGGATGCCCGTAACCGCGGTGGTTTCGGTGACGATACCTGGCGCTACGACCCACGTGTTCCGCGCGAACTGCAGCTCGGTGACAAGGACGTCTACAAGCCGGCCACACGCGTCGACAAGGGCCATATCGTACGCCGCGAGGACAATTGCTGGGGTGCCCCGGGGCTCCAGACCGAATTCGCCAACGCCGACACCTTCCACTGGACGAATTGCACACCGCAGCACGAAGCATTTAACAAGGAACACCCGACCGACAACGATAAGAAAGGGGCCAGTATCTACGCCGGCCTCGGTTTGAAAGGTGACTGGGGGCACTTCGAGGCGGACCTTGCGGAAGCGCTTGATCATAATGGAGGCCAGGCGAGCATCTTTGCCGGCCCGGTCCTGACCAGCCGGTCTGCTGCGATCGACTGGGGCAAGGGAGAAGTGACGATTCCGGACAAATTCTGGAAAGTGATCGTCGTCCCCGATTCGCGCGCCCTGCACCCTACCCTGAAAGCGTATGGCTACCTGTTCGATCAGGAGCCCGTGGTCAAGTAGTTTGGGCTGCAATACGAGCAGCTGGAACTGCCAGACTTCAAAAAACAACGTGTTTCGCTGAAGAGTATATCCAGTCTCACCGGCGTGGTATTTCCTCAGGCGGTACTTGACGCTGAACAGCCTTCATAGGGCGCATGCTTTACTCGAGCGCCCTCTGGCGCGACTCCAGGTCGACGCAAGCGATCGCGATCGCGCCGATCACCAGGAAGGCCGCCAGCATGGCCAGCGCCAGCGTGAAGTGGGTCGCCATGACCGGCGCCACGATGCTCGGCGCGAGCAGGCCGCCGAAGCGGGCCACCGCGCCCGCCGTCCCCATCCCGCTGGCGCGCAGGTCGGTCGGGTACACCTCGGGCGTGAACGCATACAGCGCGCCCCAGGTGCCCAGCAGCGCAAAGCTCATCAGGAGGGTGGATCCGACCACCAGCCATGTGGCGTTGCCCAGGCTGTAGGCCATGCAGCCGGCGGCGCTCACGAGCAGGAAGCCGACCAGGGTCGGCTTGCGTCCCCAGCGCTCCACGCCATAGGCCGACAGCGCAAAGCCCGGCAGCTGCACCAGCGCCAGCAAGATCAGGAATTCCTGTCCGCGCATGAAGCCGAATCCCTCGCTGCTCAAGCGCACCGGCAGGTAGACGAAGACGCCGTAGTAGGCGACCGAGATCAGCATCCACGCCAGGAACAGGGAGACGCTGCGGCGCCGCAGCTTGCCGGCGAACAGCGCCGACAGCGGCTGCTTGCCGCCGGTGTCCGGCGCCAAAGGCGGAATCTCGACCTGGCGGCCGTTCACCGCGGCCACCCGCGCCAGCACGGCGCGGGCCTCCTGCCCCTTGCCGCTGCGATTGAGGTACATGGGCGACTCGGGCACGAACAGGCGCAGGACAACGCCAATGAGCGCCGGCAGGCCGGTGACCAGGAAGATCACGCGCCACGCATCGATACCCCAGCGTAGCGCCACCAGGGCCAGGATGGCCAGCAGGATGGTGCCGACGGCCCAGAAGGACTCGAGCAGCACGAGCCAGCGGCCGCGCCGCTCGCTGGGCAGGAATTCGGCCATCATCGTGTAATCCACCGGCAGGGTGCCGCCAACGCCGACGCCGGTGAGGAAGCGCAGCACCAGCAGCCAGCCGAGGTCCGGCGCAAAGGCGGAGGCGACCCCGAAGCAGGCATCGATCAGCACCGCCGCCATCAGCACCGGCCGGCGCCCGATGCGGTCCGCGAGGCGGCCGAAGCAGAAGGCGCCGACCAGCATCCCTACGAAGAACCAGGTCCCGGTCTGCAGCGCCTCGGGCAGCGGCACGCCGAAGGTCTGGGCGATCGACGGAGCACTGAAACCGATCGACAGCACCTGCATCGCGTCGGCCATCCAGACCAGGCCGAAGATGGCGAACAGCCGGTACTGGAAGCGGCCGACGCCGGCCGCCTGGATACCCTGCTCAACTGTCGCCGTCATCGTGGACATCGTCGTTTCCCCTCTCATGCTCGGAGTGTGCAAGAAGAATCCATGGCGAACCGTGCAATGGAAAACACTGGGACGAAAAAAATGCCTGCGATGCAGGCATTTTGGGGGGACGCTCGGGGTCTTACACGCCGACCATCGAAATGGCCTTGGTGTTCAGGTAGGACTCCAGGGCTTCCGGGCCACCCTCGGAACCATAGCCCGAATCCTTGATGCCGCCGAAAGGCAGCTCGGCGCTCGGGGTGGCCGGCTGGTTGATCCACAGCATGCCGACTTCAACACGGTTCATCAGCAGTTGGGCGTTCTTGATCGAACGGGTGAAGGCGTAACCGGCCAGGCCGTACGGCAGGCGGTTGGCTTCCGCGATGGCGTCTTCCAGGCTGTCGAAACCGCGCACCGCAGCCAGCGGGCCAAACGGCTCGTCGTTGAACACGCTCGCTTCCAGAGGCACGTCGGCCAGCACGGTCGGTGCGAAGAAGTTGCCGGCGTCGCCGACGCGTTCGCCACCGGTCGCGACGACGGCGCCCTTGGCGCGGGCATCTTCGACGAACTGGGCCATGGCGCTCAGGCGGCGCGGATTGGCCAACGGGCCGAGCGTGGTGCCCTCCTGCAGGCCGTCGCCCAGCTTCAGGCCTTCGGCATGCGCCACCAGCGCGCGCGTGAATTCGTCCTTGATCGCGTTATGCACCAGGAAGCGGGTCGGCGAGATGCACACCTGGCCGGCATTGCGGAACTTGGCCGCGCCGGCTGCCTTGACGGCGAGGGCCACGTCGGCGTCTTCGGCGATGATGACCGGGGCATGGCCGCCCAGCTCCATGGTGACGCGCTTCATGTGGGCGCCGGCCAGGGCGGCCAGCTGCTTGCCGACCGGGGTCGAGCCGGTGAAGGTGACCTTGCGGATGATCGGGTGCGGGATCAGGTAGCCGGAAATCTCGGCCGGGTCGCCGAACACCAGGCCCACCACGCCAGGCGGCACGCCGGCATCGACGAAGCACTGGAACAGGGCCGCCGGCGAGGCCGGGGTCTCTTCCGGCGCCTTGCACAGGAAGGAACAGCCGGTGGCCAGGGCGGCGGCCAGCTTGCGGACGACCTGGTTGATCGGGAAGTTCCACGGGGTGAAGGCGGCGACCGGGCCGACCGGCTCCTTCAGCACCAGTTGCTGGGCGGCCGGGTTGCGCGACGGCACGATACGGCCGTAGACGCGCATGCCTTCGGCCGCGAACCAGTCGATGATCTCGGCGCCGGCCATGGCTTCCATCTTGGCTTCGGCCAGCGGCTTGCCCTGCTCCTGGGTCAGCAGGCGGGCGATGTCGCCGGCGCGCTCGCGCAGCAGGTTGGCGGCGCGGCGCATGGTGGCGGCGCGCTCGGCGGCGGTAACGTTACGCCAGGTCTCGAAGCCCTTTTGGGCGGCGGCCAGGGCGCGGTCAAGGTCGGCGACGCTGGCGTGGGCCACGGTGCCGATCGACTCGCCGGTGGCGGGATTCACGACCGGGATCGTCTTGCCGCCCGTGGCGTCTTGCCATTCGTTAGCGATGAGGAGTCGGGTATCGGGATAGCTGGAAGTCGTCATGAGCCTCGGGTCCTGTGTTGAATGAATCGTAAAACATGATGATAACCGTTGTTTGCTTGCCCTGCAGGCTGGCACGCGGCACCGGCAATCGTTCGGGCCTGCGGCCAAAAAGAAAACCCGCCGAAGCGGGCTTTCTGCTCAGCCGATCGATAGTTCCCGGAAACCATCGTATTGCCGGTGGATGATAAGCACAGCGCTTAAAAAAAGCTGCCAGGCCTAGCACGGCGTACGTATCGCCGCCGATTTCCCTTGTTAATCAGGATGATCACAATCAATACGACTGCTGCAAAATGGTTGTCGTTAATCAGAGGAATAAATTGAATCACGCTGTCGAGCTCAAACATGATGCTTCCTTTAAAAAATTTGAATGACTCACCGTAGGGCAGCCGCAGGATGCTCCCTCGGGTGCTTTTTCCGCGAGCACATGTTCGACCAGCCCATTCCTCAGCAGTTGCCGCTACTCGGTGCCAAGCTGAGCCGTATCAATAGGACTCGGTAGGTCCCAGATCCCTGTCCTTAGATTGGAGGAAAGAGACAGACGGCAGATGACCAAGCTTAAGCCTGAGCAAAGACAGTGAGCCTCCACGTTTGATTCCATACAATCCCATGGAGCGGTAATGTCGAGCCAAAGGATGTCGGAAAGCTAATGGAAAGTGTCATCGTCTACACAGGGAAGGACTTGCGCCGGATGCGGGAGGAAGGCGGCTGCGGCCATTGGACCGCCAGCCCGATCCGCGTCGAGGCAGCCCAGTACCTGGTGTGCGTACGCAACCGCCGCGAGCAATGGGCCGCGATGGACCACGAGCATGGCGTGGCCTTCCTGATTGCGAAAATTACCGGCACCAAGCCTTCGATGCATGCGGCGAGGATCACGATTGAATTCGACAGCTATGCCTTGCTCGACATCCCCGATGCCTGGCAATTGCTGGCCAAGGGTCAGCGTTTTCCTGTCGCCTACATGGAAACCGCTGACCTGTTCACCAGGCTGGCGCTGAACCCGGACGACCTGGCCTGGAAGCCTTTCATGACCAAGCCGGGCCCGGTCCAGCTACAGCTCGCCGATGCGCCGGCCCCGTCCGCCGGCGCCCCCGATCCGGGCCGGAGCAAGGCAGGAAGCTTTACCAACGCCATCGCCGAAGCCAAGCGCAAGCTGGCCGAGTCCCTTGGCATAGCTTCCGAGAAGATCGAGATAACCATCCGCCTGTAAGGCAGCGGCTCAAGGCAGCGCCAGCACCGTGTGCGGCAATCCCGGCGTGTCGACGCGGAAGGCGAACAGGCCGCCCGCCAGCGGCTGCTCGCGGCGCTGCGCCGGCGTCAGCCCTTTCCAGGCGGTGGTGACATACGCAGTGCGCAGGTCCTCGCCGCCGAAGGCCAGCTTGGTGATGTTCGTGCACGGGAACCCGACGCTGCCGACCAGCCGCCCCGCCGCCGTGTAGCGCTCGATCCGGCCGGCGCCGAACAGGGCGATCCACAGATGGCCCTCACTATCGACCGCCATGCCGTCCGGGCGGCTGCCTTCCGGCAGTTGCAGGAACACCCGCTTGCCGGCCAGGCTGCCGTCTTCGCGCAGTTCGAAGGCATACACGCGGCGCAGCGGCGTATCGGTGTGATACAGGGTCTTGCCGTCCGGGCTGATGGCGGGGCCATTGGTGATGATGTAGCCGGCGTCGGCGCGCGACAGGACGCCATCCCGACCAAGGCGGTACAGTGCCCCGCTCGGCGCAAGCTGGGCGTCGTCCATCGAGCCGAACCAGAGGTTGCCGCCGGCGTCCACGTGGCCGTCATTGAAGCGGTTGCCCGGCACGTCTTTCTCGATTCTGCGCAGCGGCGCGAATTCGCCGCCCGCTTCATCGAAGCGGTACAGGCCGTCTTCCAGCGCGCACACCATGGCGCCGCTAGAATCCGGGACCACGAAACCGGGCTGGCCGGGCGCTTCCCAGCTGCGCCGCCCGCTGCCGTCCGCTGCGCAGCGGTGGATGCGCCGGCCCTTGATGTCGACGAACCAGACCGAACGCGTGGCGGCGTGCCAGAGTGCGCCCTCACCCAGGTGGGCGCCCACGTCCCAGATGCATTCCGGTGTCATTGAAGCCAAGGTCTTGAAAGTGGTGTCGCCGGTCATGCTCATCCAGGGTTGGGTTGATGGTGCGGAGGCGAGATTGTACCGCCCGGGCCACGGCCGCTCAGTCGAGCGTCACCCCCATCAGGCCGATCACGACGTCGTTGGCCAGGGTCCGCAGTTCCAGGCTCTTCAAGTCCTTGCCGCGCTCGAGCGGCATCTCGAGCACGGTGGCCGAGCCGCCGTCGATCTGCGCGCGCAGGTCCTGCGGGAAGGTCGCCGGGTCCAGCACCCGGACCCGGGCCGTCTTCAGGTCGACCCGTACCGGTAAGGATCCGCAGTACGGAAACTGGTAGTCGTCGATGAAGTAGTCCTGCTCGATGGGCCACCAGCTGTCGGGATTGTGCAGGGCCAGGCGGGTACGGCTGCCGTCCGCGTAGCTCACCACCACCTCGCCGTTGTCGATCCGGCTCTGCATCGCATTGCTGGACCCGGCCATCAGCAGGAATGCGCGTCCGGCCCGGCCCTGCAGCGGCACGCTGGCCTGCTTCGGATAATTGTCCCACTGCGAGGTGAACAGCACGTTCGCCGTGCCCGGGCCCGCTGGCGTGGCGAAGCTCAGGCCGCTGGGCAGGCGCAGGACGCCGCCCTGGGCACGCAGGCCGCTGTCGTCGACTGTGGCCATGGCGTTCACGTGCCCGGCCCAGGCGCCGATGCCCTGCGAGGGCAAGGACAGCGAAACGAAGGGCGAGCGCGGCGACAGGTACTTGCCGGGCTTGAACAGCTCGGTCACGCGGTCGTTGAAGCGGGCCGTCAGGTCGACATGGCGCGAATTCACCCGCGCGCCCGTGGTCCACTCAGCGGCCCGGGCAGTGCACGCCGCTTGCGGGGCATCCGGCGGCGGCGCCGCAGCCTCCCACCAGGTGAATGCCCCCTGGCGCACGCGCCGCATCCCGTCGCCCGTCGCCGTCTTTGCGGCGACCTGCGCAGCGGCGCCGATCGGCTGTCCGCGCCACCGGATCGTGAGCTCGGTCTTGCGCCCGAAGGGCAACTCGATTCGCAGGCGCGGCGCGAAGACTTCGTCGCTGCCGGCACGCCAGCGCACCGGCTTTCCATCGACCAGGACCGAGTCCACGGCATCGCTCGCTGCCGGCAGCTCGAGCACCAAACGCCCGAAGACCGCGGCCGGCTGTTCGATCGTCCAGCGCTCTTCCCTTCCATCGCGGCGGAACGCCAGCGCCACGCCCGGATGGCGCAGGCTCGCATGGTCCCAGTCGCGCGGGAAGCCCGGACGGACCAGCAGCGTTCCCGCGAGCGCATCCGGGCGCACACCGAACAGGCCTTCCACCAGCGTGCGCGCCATCACGCCCGAGCCGTCGGCGAAATCGCGCTGGGCTTCGCGGCGGTATACGTCGAGGTAGTTCATGCTGCCGATATTCCCCGGCGAGATCCCCATGTAGAGGCTGGCCAGCAGCGCCCCCTTGGCCAGGTCGAAGGCGCGCTCGCCGTCCCCGGCCTGCCAGGTGGCGAGCGCCGTGTGCAGCACCTCGCCCATCACCACGTTGTTGGTGGACCAGGAATACGGCATCCAGTCGGTGGTCGGCAGCACGCGATAAGGGCGGTCGGCAGGCATGCCCGGCCCTGCGACCGGGATCGTGCGGCGCTGGCGCGCCAGGTCGAGCACCATGCGCGCGCCTTCCAGGCGGTTCGGCACCCCGGAATCGATCGCGTGATAGTAGCTCCACAGGCCATAGCTGGGGTGCAGCAGCCGGGCTCCGAGCAGGTCGCGGTATTCGCCGAAGGCGCCGCGCTCGGGCATCCACAGGTGGCGCCGCATGCCGGCGCCGATGCGCTCGGCCTCGATGCGGTACGGCCTTGGGTCCTTGCCGATCAGGGCCGCGATACGCGCCGCCATCGCGTTGTGCCAGGCATTGTAGGCCGAGGTATGGGTGGCGCCGCCGCCGTTGTAGTACAGGTCGTCGCTGGCCCAGATCGCGGCATAGCCCTCGTACAGGGGCAACTTGTCGGGCCCGTACTCGCGCCGGAACAGGCGCCGCTCCCAGGCCAGGTGGCGCTCCAGCACCGGCCATACGGCCCTGGCATACGCACGGTCGCCGGTCCACAGCAGGTGGCGCAGCAGCGCGTCGATGAAGCCGATGTTCATGTCGTAGTGCGAGCGGCTCATGTCGCCGTTGCTGTGCAGGCCGGCTTCGCTGCGCGCCAGGTTGGTATCGCGGTCGGCGGGCGGCAGGCGCGCCGGCACCGGAGAGGTATCCTGGCGCGCCGTCCATTCGTCGAAGTTGCGGCGCGCGCGATCGTGCCAGCCCAGAGCGTCGAGTGCGTAGGGCCCGCGCCAGCCCAGCAGCTTGGTGCGCCAGGCGATCGCCCCGTGCATGATGGCGCCCTGCTCCTCGTCCCATACGGCATCCAGGGCGACGTTCAATGCCCCCATTGCGGCGTTGATGTAGGGGTCGGGCGTATCGATTTTCACCTGGCCGCGCAACCGGGCGAAGTGGCCGCCGGCCTGCGCGAAGCGTTCGGCCAGTTCCTCCGGCCGGAATGCGGGTGTTCGGCTGCGCTCGGCCGCGGGACGGGCGTCCAGGGTGCTGCCGGCCTCGCGGTAGACCGCCAGCTCGGGTGCCTTCTTGCTGCGCGTGACCTGGAAAGCCAGATCGATGGCTTCCCCCCTCAATGGCAACCTGCCTAGCGCGACCTGGCCATCCTTGCCGGCGTCCTGACCCAGCAAGCCGGCCAGGTCGTCCCATCCGGCGGCGTCGGCGCGGCGCACGGCAAGGGGCCGCGACGCCGTCGCCGTGATCGCCGCCCTGTCGTTGCTGACCGTGAATCCATGGGCGTGCAGGTCGACGCTGCTGCCACGCGCGTACTCCGGCGCGAACTGGAAATACTGGCTGATCGGCACTGTTTCGGTCCCGATGTCGCCCCCGCGGCGCCCCTGCGCGCCATTGCCGGGCGCGAAGGCGAACACCAGTTCGGCCATCTCAGGCAGCGACTTGCCCGCTACGCGGAGCCCGAGTCCTTCCACGCTCGCATAGGCGATCGCCGCCAGGTGGATCCGGCCGGCTTCGCCCAGCAGCGGATCGGCGATCTCGTAATGCAGCTCGCCCGGCCGGTAGCGTGTCACGATGTGGCGCGCCGCGTGCAGCCAGAGCACGCCGGCGGGGGTCTTGACGCCCAGGCGCACATTGCCGCCGCGCCCGGGCAGGTAGAGCGAAAACTCGGGACGGTCGCCGCCGTCGACACGGAAGGCGGTAGTCCCGCCATACAGGGGACGGTTGAAGAACTCGCCGCCGTTCTCGATGACGAAGTCCTCGCCCTCGGGGCGGTAGCGCAGCGGCCGCGCCACTTGCCCGGCCAGGTTCGGACGCGCTACCTCGACGCCCGGCTTGTACGCCGTCGCCTGCTCGCCGCGCGCTTCCATGGCGAGCGCCGCGAGCGCCAGCAGCACGCACGCCGGCAGGATGGGCATGCAGGTCTTCCTCATGTGATCGTCTCCCCAGCATTGTTTCGGCAGATAATAAGAGAGGTCCTCGCCCTCCATCGCCTCACAGCGGGAAATTCTCATTGGCGTGACTAAGTGAAAAAAGATGACTAAAACCTTGAGGAAAACATTCCCGTGTTCGTCTTACCAAGGGAGAAGCACGAACGGGCGAGCGTATGGACACTGAAGTAGTTGACTGGCTGACAATAAATTTTCTGCCGCACGAGGCCGAATTGCGCAGGATGCTGCGTCGCGTCTGTAGCAGCCCGGCAGAAATCGACGACGTGGTGCAGGAGACCTGTTACCGGATCCTGTCGATGGCCAGCCTGGACGGCATCCGCGATCCCAAGCCCTTCGTCTTCCGCACGGCCAAGAACCTGGTCCTCGACCGCATCAAGCGCGACGCGGTGGTCAGGATCGAAGCCATGGCCAACCTGGAAGACCTCGACATCGCGGACGCGGCGCCCTCGCCCGAGCGGGTGGTGTTCGCCCGCTCGGAACTGAAGTGGGTGATCGGACTCGTCTCGCAGCTGCCCGGCCGCTGCAAGGCAGTGTTCCGGGCGCGCAGGATACACGGCCTGTCGCAGCACGAGACAGCGCAAAGCCTGGGCCTGACCGACGGTGTCGTCGAACACGAAATGATGAAAGGGATGCGCTTGATGTCGGAGATGATTGCCAGTCACGGCATGAACCAGGAAACCGGCGCCATCCCGTCCCCCGCAAAAAAACGCGTCAGCAAGAAACAGAATGTCAACGATCGATAACGAAGCCTTCGAGTGGGTGGCGCGCAAGCTGGCGCGCGGCCTGAGCGCCCCCGAGAGCGCGCAATTCGACGCATGGTATGCCGCCGATGTGCGGCACCAGGGCGCCTACGTGCGCGCCATGGCCATCTACAATGCGATCAATCTCGCCAGCGCCCCGCAATCGCTGTCGCCCGAACTCTCCATGGCGCGGCAGCAGCGCCGCAGCCGGCGCGCCTGGTTCAGGGTGGGCGCGATGGCCGCCTGCCTGGTCGCGGCAGTGGGAACCGTCAGCCTGCAAGTCCTGCGCGAGGAGCGGGTCCTCACCACGGCCAAGGGCGAGTTCCGTAAAGTGCCGCTGCAGGACAAGTCGGTCGCCACCATCAACAGCGGCAGCCAGATCGAAGTCGCCTTCACCGACAAGCAGCGCACCGTCAGCCTGCGCAAGGGAGAAGCCTGGTTCGAGGTCGCCAAGGACAAGACGAAGCCCTTCGTGGTTGAAGCCGGCGCGGCGCGCATCAAGGCGGTCGGCACCGCCTTCTCGGTGCGGCGCTTCGCGAACGGCACCGAGGTGCTCGTCACCGAAGGCAAGGTCGAGGTCTGGGACAAGGGCAGCAGCGCGCGGCGGCGCCAGCTGGTCGAGGGCGACCGCGCCTTCCTGGCGCAGGATGCGAGCGCGATCAGCGTGAGCCGCCAGCCAGTCGAAGTGAACCGCAAGCTGGCATGGAGAGAAGGCAAAGTGATCCTCAAGAACCAGACCCTGGACGACGCGGTGGCGGACTTCAACCGCTACAGCCCGAAGACGATCGTCATCGTCGACGCCACGCTCCGGGACAAGCGCCTGTTCGGCCAGTACAAACTCGACGCCCCCGAACTGTTCGCCCAGGACGTCAGCACCGTGCTGGACGTGCCGGTCGCGATCACCGCGGACACGATCTTCATCGGCCGCAGGCAAGGCGAGGCGCAGGACGGCATCTGATACCGGAAGCGAAGCGATGCCGCGCCACGCTGGCACACGATCCGGACGCGCCGTCTTTGGCAGGTCCGGATTTTTTTTGCCCTTTGCAGTCAGCTTCCTGAGTATTTATACGACAGCACGCCACTGCTTGATTTTTGAGGGAGGATATCGATTCAGTCATCGTTTTGAGTGATTGGGCAAACGATCGCCGCAGCATGAGGAAGACGCCGCCGCCGGCAGTCTTTACACATACGGAGCAGCATAGTTCCGACAAAAACAGATTAGAGGAGACGTGCATGAACCCCATGCACCCATACGCCAGCGCGGCCGGCACCATCCTGGCCGTGAGCTTGGCCGCGTACGCGGGCAGCGTCAGCGCCCAGGAATTGCCGCGGCCCTTCAATATTCCCGCAGGCCCTGCGACGGAGTCCATTCCGGAATTCGCGCGCCAGGCCGGCATCAACATATTGACCTCGGCGGACATCCTGGATGGCGTGAACACCGAAGCCCTCACTGGCGCATTCGTCATCTCCGAGGCGGTCGATCGACTTCTCGGCTGCACTAATCTGGTCGGACGGGTCAGCTCCGGCGGCACCGTGGTGATTCTGGCGCGACCGCCAGGCCCATCCGGACAACCCAATGACTCGAAAATATCGGATGAGACAATGACAAAACATACCCTCCCCGGCCGGCGCAAGGCGACCTGCGTCGCGGTCTCGGCGGCCGTGCTCATGATGGGCACACCGCTGGCCAGTGCGCAGGAGCAGGCGCCCGGCACGCAGGTGCAGATACCGGAGGCGAAGGCACAGTCCGGACAGAGCGCGCCGGCGGCCAACCAGCAAGGCGGCGACGGCGTGCAGCAGGTGAAGGTGGTGGCCACCCGCGCCTCCCAGCAGTCGAGCATCGACCGCAAGAAGAATGCCGCCACCGCGATCGATTCGATCGTCGCCGAGGACGTGGGCAGCCTGCCGGACCGGAACGTCGGCGAGGCGATCTCGCGCATCGCCGGCATTGCGCTGGACCGCGGCGACTTCGGCGAGGGCGTCACCGTGTCGGTGCGCGGCAACGGCCCGGACCTGACGCGGGTAGAACTGGACGGCCAGGCCGTGCAGTCCGCTGGCGGCAGCGACATGGCCGGCGGCGGCGACGGCCGCGCCGTCGAATTCCGCCAGCTCTCCGCCGACCTGATCAAGAGCGTCGACGTGGTCAAGGGCTCGACCGCCGACATGACCGAGGGTTCGCTGGGCGGCGGCATCCAGATCAAGACCCGTACGGGCCTCGATTTCAAGAAGCCCTTCGCCTCGCTGCGCGTGGCCGGCAGCCAGAACAGCCTGAACAAGAAATGGCAGCCGGACGCCAACCTGATCCTGGCGAACAAGTACATGAAAGGCCGCCTGGGCCTGCTGCTGAACGCGTCGAGCACCACGCTGGACAACGAAGGCCACAAGACCGAGGTGTCGGGCGGCGGCAACAATGGCTGGCAGGGTTACTACCGCCTGTTCGACTTCGACAATTCGCCCGAGAAGACCTTCAGCTACCAGCCCGGCACCGTCAACACGGCCGATGCGACCAGCACCACCCCGCTGCTGCGCTCGGCCTTGGCGAACGGCGGCTTCTTCAACTCGGCCACGCCCCTGGAAATGGTCACCCGCTCGGCCGGCGCGCAGAGCAAGGACGAATGCCGTGCGATCTTCGCGCCGATCCCGGCGGCCCAGCTGAACCTGATCTCGTCGTCGGCGCGCACCGCCGCGCAGAACCAGCGCACCAACGAGCTCAATACCTGCCTGAACCAGTGGAACGACTACACCCCGTCCGGCCCGCGTTACGTGGTGCGGCGCGAGATCGACCGCCGCAAGAATCTCGACCTGCGCGCCGACTTCAAGCTCACCGACGAGCTGACCCTGTACTCGAAAGGCAGCTACAACAAGCGCCACAACGACATCAACACCCTGGCTTTCTCGCTGGGTAACATGTCAGTGCAGAACGGCAGCAGCAACGTGCAGCCCGGTTCCGCCGTGGTCGACGCCAAGCACCACCTGACCTCGTACACCTTCAACAATACCAACAGCAATGGCGTCGCCAAGACCAACCAGAGCCACGGCATCGGCGAGACCACCGCGCGCTACCTGCAACTGGGCGGCAACTTCAAGCGCGGCGGCCTGAACGTCGACTTCTTCGCCGGCGACGCCCAATCCGATTTCAGGAAGGGCATCAAGGAACTCACGCTGAACGACTACTACGGCACCGGCTCGATGAGCGTGATGCCGAACGGCCTGTGGACCTACAGCTTCCCGAACGTCAATCCGATCACCTCGGCCGATCCCTCGCGTTTCGCCGCGCTGTTCCCGCGCGGCGCCAGCGCGGCCATCGTGCCGACGGTGTACACGACCAACTCGGCACCCGCCTACACCGCCGCCCAGCAGAATGCAGGTACCTCGTCGCCGAACCTGACCTGGGTGCCGACCGAGTACCACACCTCGGAGCGCACCGCCAAGGTGGACGCGACCTGGAACACGCCGGACCGCATCCCCTTCTTCAAGCGCTTCAAGACCGGCTACAACATGCGCGACACGCGCAACGACAACTGGAACCTGAACAACGGCGGCTATAACCTGCGTGACCCGCAAGGCACTTTCGGCACGCCGGGCTTCGTGGCGCCGATCGTGATGCCTTCGCCGACCCTGCGCAGCACCATGTACGGCTGCGCCGACACGCCGGGCTCGCTGGCGCCGGGCGGCAACAAGTGCCAGTACGGCTGGATTCCGAAAGGCGACATCCGCCAGTCGCTGGATGGGGCGATGGTCTACACCATCCCCCAGTTCGTCGACATGCTGAGCCAGGTCATGACGCTGAAAGCGACGCCGACCCAGTTCTTCAACGGCGCCAAGGACCGTCCCGCCGGCCTGATCGAGAACTGGACGCAGGTCGACGTCGAGAAGCTGTTCGCCATTTCCCAGGTCGGCAACACCAACTTCGATTGCGTAAAATCCTGCACTGCCAGCGACGGCAAGGTCTACGCGCAGCCTGCGAACCACCTGAAGGAACGCACCGACGCCTTTTACCTGATGGGCGACTTCGGCCTCGACCACCTGCCGTTCACGGACCGTTCGCTGCCCTTCGGCCTGGAGCTGGAAGGCAACGTCGGCGTACGCTACGTGCGCACCAAGGTGCACGGCACCGGCATGATGAGCTTCACGGCCATCATGAAGACCGCCAGCTTCGACCCGAGCTTCCCGGATGCGGAGGGCGGCACGACCAGGATGCGGGTGCAGCAAGCCACCGCCATCAGCGCCAAGACCAGCGATCTCCTGCCCAGCCTGAACCTGGCGACCTGGCTGGTGCCCGACAAGCTGGTGCTGCGCTACAGCGCCGCCAAGACGGTGGCGCGGCCGCCGGTCTCGCGCCTGCTGGCCTCGGGTTCGTGCACCTACGATCAGGTAGCGGCCGACCTGGGCGAAGACGGGCAGTCGTGCTCGGGAACGGTCGGCAATCCGGAACTGGCCGCGCAGAAGAACTTCAACCAGAACCTGTCGATCGAGTGGTATCCGAACCGCGACACGATGCTGACGGCGACGGGCTTCCGCCAGGACGGCAAGATCGGCGGCGCGATTGCCCAGGGCGTGTCGCAGTCGCCGCTGTTCGCCAACTCGGACATGGTCAATCCCGTTACCGGCGAGACGCTGGCCGGCCAGCTGTTCGACTACTCCACCTGGATGAACGGCGCCACGACGGGCCGCCGCGGCGTCGAGTTCAGCGGCAAGACGGCCTTCACCTTCTTGCCATGGCTGCTGCGCTACACCGGTTTCGACGCCAACTACTCGAAGATGCATTCGTCGACCTCGACGGCCAACATCGTCGACCTGCTGACCGGCACGCCGCTGCCGCCGCAGAACGAGCCGAAGTACACCTACAACGCGGCCCTGTGGTACGACGACGGCAGGCTGTCGGCCAGGGTCGCCCTGCAGGCCGTGGGTTCCTACTTCAACTGCATCGCGGCCTGCGGCAAGTCGACCAGCATGTACAACTACCCGAACGTGGGTGGCGGGCGCACCAACACCACCTACAACCCGGGTTCGCCCAACTTCACGGACGCCACCCGCTTCATCGACGCCAAGATCTCGTACCGGTATTCGCCGATGATCGAGGTGTTCGTCGAAGGACGCAACATCGGCAACGCAACCGTTTCGCACAGCCAGGGCCCATACGCGCCGTTCGCCGACGGTACGCCGAACATCCTGGACTACGCGTATTCGGGTCGCCGCATCATGTTCGGGGTGAATTTCCGCACGATGTAATCAGACCCCGAAGCAAGAAAACCGTCAACCCGCGCAAGCGGGCTGACGGTTTTTTTGTAGGGTGGGCGGCTACACCTTGCAATGGAAAGACACGCGACTTCAATGCCGCCCACGCGTTCGACTCCCTCTCGATCAGAGGGATCGACTATGACAGTCTCGTTGAACGCGTGGGCGGCAACAGCGCAGCCGGCTGATCGCATTACCGGGTGGAGCCGCCCACCCTACGGGTTATAGCGACGGCAGGATGCCTTCGACCTTGACCTTCCACCCGGTTTTCGGGAAGCCGGGCGCGTTGCCGCTCTGTCCATCCCAGCCACCCGCCATCAGGGCCACCGCCAGCAGCAGGCCGCCGTTCGACGGAAAGTAGGTCTCGGCGGCGCGCTGGTAGCCGGGGCCGTCCGGACCCGCACCTGGCTGGGCGCCGGCGCCGGTGGCGGTGGGCACGAAGTGGGCGGCATGGGCGTCCAGGTGCACGCGCGGCGTCATGCCGCTTCTACCGAACTGGTTGTTCCTGGCATCGAAGAACAGCCAGTCGACCGCTTCCTGCGGCGCGCCCAGGCGGGCCGCCGTCATGGCCACCATCGGGTAGTCCCAGCCCCAGGTCTGGCGCAGGTCCCAGTCGCGCTTCATGCGGTCGAGCGTGGCGCGCATGGTGGCCCGGTCGACGTCGCGGCCGGGCAGCCAGCCGAGCGGCATCAGGAAGGACATGTGGTCGCGGTTCTGGCAGCGCTCGTCCAGCGCGTTGGCGCGGCAGCTGCCGGCCGCCTGGTCCCAGAAATCCGGCGCCGAACGCACCGGCAGGTACAGGCCATCCTTCTGCGGCAGCGCGGGCCACTTCGCCAGCAGCGCGTCCCAGTCGGCGCGGCGGCTTTTTCCCGCGCGCTCGCGCCAGGCCTGGGCCGTCTCGATGCCCCAGCGGTAATAGGCGACTTCGAAGGCCGGATCGAAGGTGCTGAGCGGCGCGAAGTTCTCCTGCACCGGGATGATCGGCGGGCCGAGGCGCAGCTTGCCGCTCGCCTCGTCGATCCGGGGGAAGGAGGCCAGCAGGTTCGCGGTCTCCTCGACCAGCTCGCCGTAGGCCTGCAGCACCCGCTTCCCGCCGCCGGCGCGGTACAAGAGCTCGCTCATGTAGATCGGGTGCGGCTGCTGCCACATGATGAAGGGCGAGACCTTGGACGGGCTGTCGACCCCGTCCGGGCCGATCATCTTCGGCCACCAGGCGCCCTTGACACCCTGCTCCTGCGCTCTCGCCTTCGCCTTCGGGAGGAAGCCCACATACCAGCCCAGGCTGCGCTCCAGCAGCTGGGGCCGGCCCCACAGGGCGAAATGGGCCGCATGCCAGGGATGCATCTCGAGGTGCGACTTGCCGTTCCAGCTGTTCGAGAACAAACCTTCTTCCTGGGGCGCGAAGCTGCCTGCAGCGTTTACCGCCATCAGGTACTGCGAGAGGATCACGCGGCGTTCCAGTTCAGCAGCTCGCGGGTCGCTGGAGCCCGAGAAATCGACCATGCCGCCCTGGGTCCAGTAGCCGGTCCAGTGGCGCGCGACGGCCACGGCGCCTGCGACCGGAGTGGGCAGCGCGGGGCCGGCCTGCTCCGAGAATTGCAGCATCACGCTCAGGGTCGCGGCCTTGGTCGCCACCCGATAGGCATGCGGGCCATTCTCTTCGATGCTCGCGCCCGGTGCGCCGATGGCCGCGTGGTAGGTGGTCGCGTCGACCTGGCGCCGCAGGCGCAGCTCGCCGGCCTTGCGCGACAGCGCGGTCGTGCTGTGGGCGCCGGGATTGCTCCAGTCCGAGGGATCGGGATTGAGCGTCTTCGACACGCCCGGGAAACGTACCGCCACGCCCAGGCGGCCCTGCGCCATCAGCGCGGAGCTGAGCTCGGCCATGATGGTGTCCTGGCCCGGCAGCACGCGGGTGACGACCTTGACCGGCACGCCGTCGTAGACGAAGCGGCTGGTGAGCGTCCCGGTCCACAGGTCCAGCGTCTGCTGCGTATCGCGGATGTCTTCGAAGCGTGCGGGCGAGCCGTCGCGCGCGCGCAGGTCGAGCGCCAGGCGGCCCAGCGAGAAGCGGTGCGGGTTCTCGCGGATCCAGGCCACCGCCGGGTTGTTCGCGGCGTCGCCCCAGTCCTTGATGTAGCCGTAGCGGCGGGTGTGGCCGCCGACCGCGATCTCGACCTGGGTGTCGCGCACGGTGTGGCCGTCCGGGTTCGGGAAGCTGTGCCAGGCCCATTGCGCTTCGGTCAACAGCGGCGCGATCTTGCTGTAGGGCTCGGTAAAGGTCTGCAGGCCGGTGATGTCAGCGGTGAAGCCGATGTTCCCGTTGCCCAGCATGAGCGGCGCATGCGGATCGACCTGGCGCAGCACCGGGTTGTGGCGCGTGACCAGGGCCTTGCGGTCGATCCGGTCTCTGGCCGGCGCGATGCCGGGTACGGCCAGCGCCGCGCCGGTGGCGGCGGCGGTGAGCATCATGCGGCGGCGGGATAACAGAATCGGACCCATGGCGGTGAACTCCCCTTCATTGATTGGAATGGCGGGAAATTCAACCATACGCCACACCAAAAAGCGACGCTTTCCATGCGCCGCGCACCCATTCAATCATCCGCGTGCGCGTTTTTTGTTTTTCGCCTCCGGAGCCGAGGAAAACGGCGCGTCAATAGTCATAGTCCTTACGGGGCCGCATAGCTTCGCATAACACCAACGATGGAGACAGCATGAAAACTACCAAAGGGACGGCCCTGCTGGGCGCCGTGTGTCTCGCGCTCGCCGCATCCGCCACGCCCGCCCACGCCACGGTCATCGGCACCAACACGCCCGCGCCGCAGGTCAGCCTGGAACGCCTCGCGGAGCTGCCGGCCGCGCAACGCGCCGCCTGGGCTCAATACATCGCCCGCTCGGAGAAGCAGCGGCAGTATGACCGCGACACCCTGGCTGCGGAACTCAAGGCCGGTGAAACCGCCCCGCCGGCGCCGACCGCCGGAAGCGGCAAGATGCCACTGAATAAGGAAGCTGCGTGGTACGCCACGCTTGAGGCGCGCGCCATCGCCGACACCATCGTCAGCTTCCAGACCCCGTCCGGCGGCTGGAGCAAGAACCAGGACCGCAGCAAGCCGCCGCGCCTGCGCGGCCAGCGCTATGCCAACGATGCCGAGACCATGGTGGCCGACCCCACCAATTTCGACGTCCCGCAAGACCGCTTCTGGACCTTCGTGGGCACGCTCGACAATGGCGCCACGACCACCGAGATGCGCTTCCTCGGCCGGGTGCAGGCGCAAGCGCCCGGCCAGGAAGGCGAGGCCTACCGCGCCAGCATCGCCAAGGGTGTCCAGTACCTCCTGATGGCGCAGTACCCGAACGGCGGCTGGCCGCAGAACTATCCGCTCGAGGGAGGCTTCCATGACGGGATCACCTTCAACGACAATGCCGTCGCCGAAGCCGCGATGATCCTGGAAGACATCGCCGAGGGCCATCCGGACTTCGCCTTCGTGCCTCAAGCGCTGCGCCAGCAGGCCGGCGCCGCCAGCGCCCGCGCGGTCCGCCCGATCCTCGATGCCCAGGTGGTCGTGAACGGCAAGAAGACGGTGTGGCCACAGCAGGCCGACGCCATCACCCTCAAACCCATCTCCGCGCGCAACTACGAGATGCGCTCGCTGGCCAGCGCCGAAAGCGCCGAGGTGCTGATGTTCCTGATGCGCCAGCCCGAGCAGACGCCGGAGATCCGCGCCGCGATCGAGGCCGGTATCGCCTGGCTGAAGGCCAGCGCCATCTACGGCAAGGCCTTCACCAAGCTGAGCGAGGAAGAAGGCCGCAAGCTGGTCGACCGCCCGGGCGCGGGCCCGATCTGGTCGCGCAACTATGACATCCAGACCGGCAAGCCGATCTTCGGCGACCGCGACAAGTCGATCCACGACGACGTCAACTACATTTCGAAGGGCCGCCGCAACGGCTACTCCTGGTACACCAACGCGCCGCAGAAGGCGCTCGACGCGTATGCCGAGTGGTCGCGCTCGGGCAAGCTCGCCGTGGGCGCACGCGGGGCCGCAGCACTGGAAAACGCCCAGAACGTCAGCGGCAAGCCTTGATCCGAGCGACCACCTACCAGGATACCCATCGATGACCTATCCCGTCCTACGCAAGGCCGCCCTGCTGGGCGCCCTGTCCTGCCTGCTGGCCTTGCCCGCGCTTGCCGCCGAACCGACCCAGGTGGCAGGCATCGAAGCCAGCTGGCTCACGCCGCCGCCCCGTCCCGCCATGGATTTCGATCCCAACAGGCTGCCCAGCCGCGCCGCGGTGCTGCCGGTGCTCGACTACGTGGCCATGTCGCAGATCGCCGACATGAGCCGCCGTCCGATCCAGATGGCGACCGGCTCCAACTTGTCGGAGATCTCCTCGAACTGGGTCGCCGCCACCTTCTACGTCGGCGCGGCGCGCCTGGCACGCGTGACGCACAACCGCGAAGTGCTGCGCTTCCTCACCGCCACCGCCGAACACTATAATTATTCGCTGCGCGGCGCCCGTTCCGAACGCACCCTGCTCAATGCCGACGAAGTCGCCATCGGCGACCTGTACCAGGAGCTGTATGCCAGGCGCGGCCAGGTCGGCACCATCATGCCGCTGCAGCAGCGCCTCGACTTCATGCTGCCGCACCTGAACCGCCAGCAGGAGACCCCGACCCTGGTTTGGTGGTGGTGCGACGCGCTGTTCATGGCGCCGCCGGTGCTGGCGCGCCAGTCCAGCCTGAGCGGCGACCCGCGCTACCTGCAGGCGATGGACAAGGAATGGCGCCGCACCGCGGCCCGCCTGTGGGTGGAACAGGACCGCCTGTTCCTGCGCGACGAGCGCTTCAAGGACCGCGACCACCTGGGCGCCGGCGGCAAGCCGGTCTACTGGGCGCGCGGAAACGGCTGGGTGATGGGCGGCCTGGCGCGCACGCTGGAATCCATGCCGGCCGGCTTCGAGGGACGCAGCTTCTATACCGACATCTTCCGCAAGATGGCCAGCCGCATCAATGAACTGCAACAGCCGGACGGCCTGTGGCGCAGCGACATGAATGACCCGAACAGCTTCCCGGAAGCGGAAACCTCGGGCTCCGGCTTCTTCGTCTACGCACTGGCCTGGGGCATCAACCATGGGCTGCTGGACCGCCAGACTTACCTGCCGGCGGTCACGCGGGGCTGGGCGGCGCTCAACCGCCAGGTCCTGCCGAACGGCCTGGTCGGCGCAGCCCAGAAGACCGGCGACCGGCCGGTGCCGACCCGTGCGGACGACGTCGGCCCCTACGCCACCGGCGCCTTCCTGCTGGCCGGCCTGGAGGTGATGGACCTGCACGGACCGGTGCAGGCGCTGCCGGAGCCGGCGCCGGCGCGCGACGACGAGGCGACCATCGCCACCACCACGCCGACCCCGCCGCCGCCGAAAACCATCGTCGGCGAGGCCGAGAAGGCCCGGCGCGAGCAGGAAATGCGCGCGACCCGGGCGCTCGCCTACGACCCGGCAACCCTCAAGACACCCGCAAGGAGCAGCAAGTGAGCCAGACCAGCCGCCGTACCGTATTGAAGCGCCTCGCGGGCGCATCCGCCCTTCTGCCGCTGGCGATCTCGTCCACGGGCGCCCAGGCGCAATCGCAGCCGGCGCCGGCCCCGTTCAAGGGACCCGTGCCGAAGGAATGGACCGACCCGAAGACCGGGCGACGCATCGTCCGCATCTCGGAAGAAGCGGGCTCCGGCGTGCTCTACTTCTACCGCCATGCCTACACGCCCGAAGGCGACGTCATGGTGATCAAGTCGCCTTCCGGGATCATGGGCGTGCGCCTGAAGGACTGGAAGCCCACGCTCCTGGTGCCGGGCCGCGAGAACGACCTGCTGTTCATGATGCGCACCACGCGCGAAGCCGTCTACTCGGTGACCGACCCCGGACAGGGCGAAGCAGCCGACCGGCCGAAGACCATCTACGCCGTCAACGTCGACACGAAAAAGGTGCGCCAGCTGGCCCGCATCGCGGCCGGCGGCGTGACCGCCTCGAACGCCGACGACAGCCTGCTGCTCGGCCAGGTCGCCTACGGTGCCAAGCCGCTGCAGCCAAAGGATGCCGCCAGCATCGCAAAATTCGGCAATACCGAATACGCAGCCCTCGGCCCGGACGGCAAGCCGCTAAACTTCGCCAAGGCCAAGGGCGTGCGCATGCTCGAGCGCTGGTCTGCGCGGGTGCCGGCGGAGCTGTTCACCATCGACCTGAGGAGCGGCGAGCGCAAGGTGATCTACAAGACCGAGGAATGGATCGGCCACGCCCAGTTCTCTCCGACCGACCCGAACATGATCCGCTTCTGCATGGAAGGCCCGTGGCACCGCGTCGACCGCATCAAACTCATCCAGGCCGATGGCAGCGGCCTGCGCAGCGCCCATACGCGCACCATGAACTTCGAGATCTGGGGCCACGAATTCTTCAGCCACGACGGCAAGTGGCTGTGGTACGATCTGCAGACCCCGCGCGGCCAGGTGTTCTGGATCGCCGGTCTGGAACTCGCCACCGGCCGGCGCTTCTGGAAGCGCATGGAAGCGAACGACTGGGGCGTGCACTTCAACATCGCCCCGGACAACCAGACCTTCGCCAGCGACGGCGGCGACGCCGACATGGTGGCCCACGCCCCCGACGGCAAGTGGATCTCGCTGCTGCAGGCGGAAGACATCGTCGACGCCGACAAGCCGTCCTATGACGACAAGCTGATCACGGTGGAAAAGTTCAAGGCGACGCGGCTGGTCGACCTGTCAAGCCACGACTACCGGCTCGAGCCCAACCTGCGCTTCACGCCGGACGGCAAGTGGCTGGTGTTCGCGTCCAACATGCACGGCGCCCAGCACGTCTACGCCGTCGACGCCTCGCTGCCCAAACCATAAGAACCAAGGAGGAGACATGCTCACCACCGCAATCGCGGCCGCCGGCGTGCGTCCGCCCCGGCTGCGCCGCATCGCGCTGGCCGCCGCCGCACTCGCAGCCGCGACCCATGCGCATGCCCAGACCCAGCCTGCCAGCACCGAGCCGGCCGCCGAGAACACCGTGGTGGTCACGGGTTTTCGCGAGAGCCTGAACAGCGCGCTGAACATCAAGAAGAATTCCGACGGCATCATCGACGTCATCAAGGCCGAGGACATCGGCAAGTTCCCGGACGCGAACCTGGCCGAATCGATGCAGCGGGTGCCCGGTGTGTCGGTGGCCCAGGGCGACGGCGGCGAAGGCAAGCAGATCACCGTGCGCGGCCTGAACGCCGGCTTCACCCGCGTCCGCATCAACGGCATCGAGGGAACCACTGCCACCGGCGCCTCCGACATCAACGGCAGCACCAACCGCGGCCGGGCTTTCGACTTCAGCGTCTTCTCCGCCGAGCTGTTCAACAGCCTGGCGGTGCGCAAGACCTCAGAGGCGAGCGTGGAGGAAGGCTCGCTTGGCGCCACCGTCGACCTGCGCACCGCGCGTCCCTTCGATTTCAAGGGCCGTACCGTCAGCTTCGGCGCGGAGGGTTTGTACAACACCGTGTCGGAGAAAACCCAGCCGCGCCTGACCGCGCTGTATTCGAACCGTTGGGATACCGGCATCGGCAAGGTCGGGGCCCTGGTCTCGGTGGCCTACGCCAAGCGCGCCGCGATCGAGGAAGGCTACGAGGCCGTGGACATCGTCGCCTCGACCGTCAACGGCGGCTTCTGCTCGCCCATCGGCGCCGCCGTGCAATACCCGGCGACCAATGCCGCCAAGGGCATCGATGCGCGCAACTGCGGCTACGGCGTGCCGCGCTCGGGCGACCTGGGCGTCTACAACAGCATCCTCGGGCGCCGCGACGACTTCGGCGGCACCGTCGCCAACCCGCTGGCCGGCTCGGGCGCTTTTCACCCGCGCATTCCGCGCTACCGCCGCTCGCAGACCGAGTACGAGCGTGCCGGCCTGACCGGCACCGTGCAATGGCGCCCGGACCGTGACACCGAACTAAATCTCGACCTGATGGGCGGCCGCTACAGCAACAAGCGCTATGACAACTACATCCAGGCGATCTCCTTCGGGCGCGACATGGTCGAAAACGGCAAGGGCCAGACCTCGATCGTGGACGCGCGCTTTGGCGAGAATGGCAGCTGGACCTACGGCAAATTCAACGGCGTCGACATCCGCAGCGAAGGCCTGCTCGACGTCTACACCACCCTGTTCCGCCAGGGCGTGCTGTCGGCGCGGCGCGACATCAACGAACGGCTCACGGTGGACGCGATGATCGGCGTGTCGGATTCGCGCCTGAACAACCCGCAGCGCACTACGGTGCAGATCGACGCGCCCAACGTCAACGGCTTCTCCTGGGACTTTTCGAAGGGCGGCTTGCCGGTGCTGGACTTCGGCATGGATGTGTCGGACCCGAACCGCTTCTCCTTCGGGCCGCAGGATGCCGACGGCACCGTGCACGGCAACTTCGTCGGCCGCTACCTGCGCACCTCGAACCGCCTCAAGACCAGCGCCGTCAACCTCAGCTACCAGCTGAGCGACAACTTCACGGTGCGTACCGGCCTGTCGGCGCGCCGCAACAGCTGGTTCAACTACGAGGTTCCCTCGGGCGGCATCCCGACCAGGGGCCTGCCTGCGGGTGTCAGCCTGGCCAGCCTCACGCGCCAGCTACCCGGCTTCGGCGGCGCACCCAACTCATGGGCCGCGATCGACCTCGACAAGTTCCTGAACGTCTACAACATCGAATGCCACTGCAGCGAGGTGCCGCTGTCGGAGTATGTGCTTGCGAACCAGGTCAAGCGCCAGGTCGACGAGAGCATCGATGCGCTCTACCTGTCGGGCGACTTCAAGTTCGATGCCTGGGGCCTGCCGCTGCGCGGCAATGTGGGGGTGCGCGGCGCGGATACCTCGACGCGCGCCATGCAGCTGATCCGCGATCCGGCCGGCCAGCTGGTGCCGCGCCTGGTCGAGCACTCCTACCGCGACTGGCTGCCGGCCTTCAACATCACGGCGACCCTGCCGAAGGACCTCTTGGTGCGCTTCTCGGCCAGCAAGAACCTGTCGCGCGCGGAGTACGTCGACCTGTCGCCCTCGGCCTCGATCAACATGAACGCGCAATCGGTCTCGGTCGGCAACCCGACCCTCGACCCGATCCGCGCGAATACCTTCGACCTGCAGGCCGAATGGTATTACGCGAAGAACGCGATGATCTCGGTCGGGTACTTCCACAAGGACATCAAGACCTTCATCCAGCGCACCAACGAGCTGATGCCCTACACGGAGACGGGCCTGTCGAACGCTTATCTCACAGCCACCGGCTGCTCGATAACGGGCGGCACGCCGGCCTGCCTCATCCAGCCGGACACCCAGGTGAGCGTCAGCCGCATGGTCAATACGAAGGGAGGGCCGCTGGACGGCGTGGAAGTGAACTGGCAGCTGCCCTTCACCTTCCTGCCTGGGGTATGGAGCAATTTCGGCGCGCTGGCCAACTACACCCACGTGAAGTCGCGCATCACCTACATCACCCGGGTGGACAATCCGCGCACGCCGGCCAACGAGCAGCTGACCCAGGAAGCCAACTTCATCGGCCTGTCGCCGGATGCCTACAACCTGACCTTGTATTACGAGGACAGGAAATTCAGCGCGCGCGTCTCCGCGACGCACCGCTCGAGCTTCATCCGCGACGTGCTGCGCAATGCGAACGGCAGCGACCATTCCTTCGCCGTGCCGATGACCCGGGTCGGGCTGTCGATGTCGTACAACGTGACGCCGCAGCTGCGGGTGTCCTTCGAGGCGCAGAACCTGACCGACGAGCCGCTACGCTACGGCAAGGACACGGAGCGCGACGACACGCTCCTGTACGGGAAGTCCGGGCGGACCTATGTGCTGGGGGCGAACTACAAGTTCTGAGACCGGAGTTTCATCACTGCGCATACCAGCGCAGTCTCCTTTGTGCGCCCTGCGGGGCGCACTTTTTTTTACAGGTAGCGGTAGCCGATGTCGCTGTACGGAGCGCCGGAAAGCTCGAATGCGCGGCGCAGCACGGCTTTGATGCGGCGGGCCAGGTGGCGGAAGGTGTCGGATGCGTCAGGACGGGCGGCGTTGATGGCGATGGCGTTCATGCTGTTTTCCTTCGTTTGGTGCTGCGTTAAGCGATGGTGACAGCATAGAGCAGCGCCAGATATAAATCCAATTTAGATTTCTAATCCGCCCAATAAGTATAACCAATATCTCGCACGCAAGAGTCTGATTCTTTGAATGCGGGATATACGTTCAACTTATATTAAGGGCAAGCGCTATGCCGCAGAGCGCACTCGTTGCCCCCGCGCGAAATCGCGCAGCACCTCGCGCGCCGCATTATGCCCGGGCGCACCGGTGACGCCGCCGCCAGGATGAGTTCCCGAGCCGCAGGTGTACAAGCCGGCCACGGGGCCTCGGTAATCCGCATGTCCCAGCATCGGTCGCGCCGCGAACAGCTGGTCGAGTCCCAGCGCGCCGTGGAAGATGTCGCCGCCCACCAGGCCGAAGGTCCGTTCCAGGTCCAGCGGGGTCAATATCTGGCGGCCCAGCACCGAGCGCCTGAAGTTGGGCGCATAGCGGTCGACTGTAGCGATCATCAGGTCGGCCACCTCCTCGCGATGCGCGTCCCAGCTGGCGCCGTCCGGCAGCTGCGGCGCCACGTGCTGGCAGAACAGGCTGGCCACGTGCTGGCCTGGCGGCGCCAGGCCCGGATCCAGCGTGGACGGAATCAGGAGCTCGACGATGGGTTCGCGCGACCAGCCGTGGGCGCGGGCGTCATGGTAGGCGCGCTCCATGTACTGCAGGCTCGGCGCGATGATGATGCCGCTGCCGTGGTGCTCGGCGGCTTGCGTGCCCGGCAGGCAGCTGAAGCTCGGCAGCTCCGACAGCGCCACGTTCATGCGGAAGGTGCCGGAGCCGCAGCGCCAGGCCTGCATGCGCCGCAGGAAGTCGCCCGGCAGCGCACCCGGGTCGACCAGCCGGGTGTACAACAGGCGCGGATTCAGGTTCGACACGACTACCCGGGCATCGATACGCTCGCCGCCCGCGGTGACGACGCCGCAGGCCCGCCCCTTGTCCAGCAACACCTCTGCTACCCCACACCCGGTGCGGATCTCCACGCCCTGCGCCAGCGCGGCCCTGGCCATCGCCTGCGTGATGGCGCCCATACCGCCGATGGCATGGCCCCAGGCGCCCTTCTTGCCGTTGACCTCGCCGAACACATGGTGCAGCAGCACGTAGGCGGAACCGGGCGTGTAGGGACTGGCGTAGTTGCCCACCACGCTGTCGAAACCATAGGCGGCCTTGATCGGGGCGCTCTCGAACCAGCCGTCCAGGTAGTCGCCGGCCGACTTGGTGAACAGGTCGAGCAGCTCGCGCTGGGTGGCGAGCGACAGTCCGCGCATTCGGTTGCCCAGCTTGCCGGCCTTGATGAGCTCGGGCAAGGCCGCGAGCCAGCTGCCCTGCACCCGGTTCGGCGGGGTCTGCAGCACAAGTTCGCGCAGCAGGTCGGCCGCGCTGTCGAGATGGCGGCTGTAATCCTCGAGGCGGTCCGCGTCAAGCTGCGAGAACTTGGCGACTTCAAACGCGGTCCTGCCGGCGCCGAGCTTCAGGTAGCGGCTGTCGTCGAGCGGGAGGAAGTTCGACAGCGGCCGCTCGACGATGCGCAGGCCGTGTCCGGCCAGGTCCATGTCCTCTATCACCTTGGGGTTGAGCAGCGACACGGTGTAGGCGGCGACCGAGTTACGGAAACCGGGGTGGAATTCTTCCGTGACCGCGGCGCCGCCGACCACCATGCGCCGCTCCAGTACCGTGACCTTCAGGCCGGCGCGGGCCAGGTAAAAAGCGCATACCAGGCCGTTATGGCCGCCCCCGATGATGATCGCGTCGCGCATCTGCCGTCTCCCCGGTTATTAGGACCATTATGTCCCAAGGGCCGGGCAGATGCACCTCGTAAAGATGCGGGGGTTTGGCGCGTATCGAAGGATCCTCCCTCAGCAGGCGCTCGGCTTCACGCGCTCGACTTCGAGGCCGAACAGCGGACGCAGGCGCGTCCCGAACACATTGCCGGCGAAGGCGGCGACGAGCCAGAGCCAGCCATGCACGCTGCCGGACAGGATGCCGCTGAAGTAGGCGCCGATATTGCAGCCGTAGGCCAGGCGAGCGCCATAGCCGAGCAGCAGGCCGCCGACCACCGCCGCGACCAGTGAGCGCAGGGGCAGGCGCCATACCGGGGCATAGCGGCCGGCGAGCGCCGCGGCCAGCATCGCACCCAGCACGATCCCGATGTCCATCACCGAGGTCACGTCGCGCCAGAGCGGCGCGGCCAGGGCTGCGGCGTTGGCCTTGGTCGACCAGTAGGGCCAGCTGGCGATGTCGACGCCGACGGCCGCCAGGGTCTTCGCGCCCCACAGGGCAAAGGCCGAGGTCACGCCCCAGGGGCGCCCGGCCAGGGCCAGGGTCGCGAAATTCAAGACCACCAGCGCGACGGCGCCGGCCACCAGGGGCCAGGGGCCATGCAGCCAGCGCGGGCCAGCCGCCTTCTGCAGCTGCGGCGCGACCAGCCGTCCGTGGCCGCGCTTCTCGACCGCCACCGTGATGGCCGCGATCAGCGCGAACACGGCCAGGTTCAGCACCAGTGCGGGGACGAGGCCCAGTGTGCTCACCAGCGACAGCGGCGCAAGCTGCGGCTGTGCGGTCCAGAATGGCATGTGCGCGGTGGCGATCACCGAGCCGGCGATGAAGGCCGCCAGCGTCACCAGCATGCGCGTGCTGCCGCCGCCGACCGTGTACAGGGTGCCGGACGCACAGCCGCCGCCGAGCTGCATGCCGATGCCGAAGATGAAAGCGCCGACGATGACCGAGGTGCCGGCCGGCGACACCAGTCCGGTGACCGGGGCGCCGAACAGGGTGCCGCTGGAGAGCACCGGGAAGAACAGCAGCACGCCGAGCGCGAGCATGAGCATCTGCGCACGCAGGCCGGCGCCGCGCCCGTCGGCGATGAATACCCGCCATGCCGAGGTGAAGCCGAATGCCGCGTGATACAGCGTGACGCCAAGCAGCGCGCCGACGGCATAGAGCGCGGACTGGCGCCAGCCGGCAGCCTGCGCCAGGTACCAGCACCCCGCTGCGATGAGCAGGAGCGAGACGGCGAAGGGCTTCAGGTTGATGTCCGTGCGCGGACGAGGAGACAGGGAAGACAGGGATGCTGGACCGGACATGGCGAATCGATGACAGAGTCAGGAAACCTGCCATTGTCGCGCGTTTTCGTGGTTCCTGCAGGGGACTGCGCAATATGGAAAGGGGCGCATGCTATGCTGCTTGCCTCTTTATCCATAGGACGGGCGATGATTGCAAAATTCAGTGTGGCGGTGACCGGACTGGCAATGCTCCTTCCAGCGTCTGCCGCGCAGCAGCAGCCGGATCCCAAGGCGACCGAGGTGTGGGCGCCGGAGCCTGCGCGCGTCACCCCCGGCTCCCCGGCGTCGGCGCCATCGGATGCGATCGTGCTGTTCGACGGGAAAGACCTGCGCGAATGGGTGTCGGCGGCAGCGCCCGACCAGCCGGCCGGCTGGACCGTCGCCGGCGGCAGCTTCACTGTCCGCGGCGGCAGCGGCGACATCCAGACCAGGCGCCTGTTCACCGACTACCAGATCCACCTCGAATGGCGCGTGCCCACGACGCTCAGCGGCGCCGGCCAGGCCCGCGGCAACAGCGGCCTGTTCCTCGCTTCAACGGGCAAGGGCAGCGGCTACGAGATCCAGATCCTCGACTGCGCCGACAACAAGACCTATGCCAACGGGCAAGCCGCGAGCTTGTACAAGCAGCATATCCCGCTGGTAAACGCCTGCGCCGCGCCGGGAGAATGGCAACACTATGACGTAATCTGGACCGCGCCGCGCTTTGCCGCCGACGGCACCCTGATATCGCCCGCCTACGTGACCGCCCTGCACAACGGCGTGCTGGTGCAGAACCACGTCGCCCTGCAGGGCGAAACCGTGTACGTCGGCAAGCCGGCCTACCGCAAGCATGGACCCGCACCGATCATGCTGCAGGACCACGGCGACGCGGTCAGCTTCCGGAATATCTGGGTGCGGCCGCTCTGACGGCCGCGGGTCAGGACACCAGACCGGCGACCGACCCGATCAGGAAGGCCACGCCGTCGGCCATGAGCTTCGCGCCGATCGCTCCGAGCACGACCAGCACGGCCAGTTGCACCAGGCGCAGCGCCAGTTCGTGACCGCGCCAGGCGCGGCCGAAACGCAAGGGACCATGGAAGCGGCTCGCAAAGGCAGGGGTTGCCAGTCGAAGTTTCATGATTGTCTCCGTTGTATGCATGTCTGTTGTGACTCCAGCATACTCTTCGACCAGCCTGCCTGCAAATGCGGCAGGCCATGCGTGTGCGCGGCCTCTTATGCGGCGGCGGCGCGCGCCTTGTGCAGCTTGCGATAGCTGTCGATCAGGCGCTGGTGCCGCTCGAGGCCTTCCAGCTTCATGCTGGTCGGCGTCAGGCCGGAGAAGCGCACGCTGCCGTCCACCGAGCCGAGTACCGCGTCCATCCGCTCATTGCCGTACATTCGGCGGAAATTGGCGACGTAGTCCTCCAGCTCCAGCTCGTCGTCGAGCACCACCTCCAGCACCACGCTCATCGCCTGGTAGAACAGGCGGCGCTCGACGGTATTGTCGTTGTACTGCAGGAAGGCGCCCACCAGTTCCTGCGCATCCTCGAAGCGCTGCAGCGCGAGGTTGATCAGCAGGCGCAGCTCGAGCACCGTCAGCTGACCCCATTCCGTGTTCTCGTCGAACTCGATGCCGATCAGGCTGGCGATGTCCGAATACTCGTCCAGCTCGTTGTTCTCCAGGCGCTCGAGCAGGGCCGCCAGCGCGTCGTCATCGAGGCGGTGCAGGTTCAGGATGTCTTCCCGGAACAGCAGGCTCTTGTTGGTGTTGTCCCAGACCAGGTCTTCCACCGGATAGATCTCCGAATAGCCGGGCACCAGGATGCGGCAGGCATTGCTGCCCAGCTGGTCGTACACCGCCGTGTAGACCTCCTTGCCCATGTCCGTCAGGATCCCGAGCAGGGTGGCGGCTTCCTCGGCATTGGAATCCTGGCCCTGGCCTGAAAAGTCCCACTCGACGAAGTCGTAGTCCGCCCTGGCGCTGAAGAAGCGCCACGAGACCACGCCGCTCGAATCGATGAAGTGCTCGACGAAGTTATAGGGCTCAGTGACGGCCTCGCTGGCGAAGGTCGGCTGCGGCAGGTCGTTCAGGCCCTCGAAGCTGCGCCCCTGCAGCAGCTCGGTCAGGCTGCGTTCCAGCGCCACCTCGAAGCTCGGGTGCGCGCCGAAGGAGGCGAACACGCCGCCGGTGCGCGGGTTCATCAGGGTGACGCACATCACCGGGTAGGTACCGCCCAGCGAGGCATCCTTGACCAGCACCGGGAAGCCCTGCTCTTCCAGTCCCTGGATGCCGGCCACGATGCCGGGGTATTTGGCCAGCACTTCCTGGGGCACGTCCGGCAGCGCGATCTCGCCTTCCAGGATCTCGCGCTTGACGGCGCGCTCGAAGATCTCGGACAGGCACTGCACCTGGGCTTCGACCAGGGTATTACCGGCGCTCATGCCATTGCTGGCATAGAGGTTTTCGACCAGGTTGGACGGGAAATACACGGTTTCCCCATCCGAATGCCGGACGAAAGGCAGCGACACGATGCCGCGCTCCACGTTGCCGGAGTTGGTATCGATCAGGTGCGAACCGCGCAGTTCGCCGTCCGGATCGTAGATGCCCAGGCAATACTCGTCGAGGATCTCGCCCGGCACCGCATCGTCCGGGCCGGGCTTGAACCAGCGCTCGTTCGGATAATGGACGAAAGGCGCGTTGGCGATATCCTCGCCCCAGAACACGCCCGCATAGAAGTGGTTGTTGTTCAGGCGTTCGATGTATTCGCCCAGGGCCGAGGCCAGCGCGCTTTCCTTGGTCGCGCCCTTGCCGTTGGTGAAGCACATCGGCGAATGCGCGTCGCGGATATGCAGCGACCAGACATTCGGCACGATATTGCGCCACGATGCGATCTCGATCTTGATGCCCCAGCTGGCCAGCATGTTCGACATGTTGGCGATGGTCTGCTCCAGCGGCAGGTCCTTGCCCGGGATGTAGGTCTGCGCAGCGGCATCCGGATGCAGGGTCAGCAGCGCCTGGGCGTCGGCGTCGAGGTTCTCCACCTCTTCGATCACGAATTCCGGTCCCTGCTGCACCACCTTCTTCACGGTACAGCGCTCGATCGAGCGCAGGATGCCCTGGCGGTCCTTGTCGGAGATATCGGCCGGCAGCTCGACCTGGATCTTGAAGATCTGCTTGTAGCGGTTCTCGGGATCGACAATATTATTCTGCGACAGGCGGATATTCTCGGTCGGGATATTCCGGGTATTGCAGTAGAGTTTGACGAAATAGGCCGCGCACAAGGCCGACGAAGCCAGGAAATAGTCAAATGGCCCGGGCGCGGAGCCATCGCCCTTGTAGCGGATGGGTTGGTCGGCAATGACCGTAAAGTCGTCGAACTTCGCTTCCAGACGAAGCTTGTCGAGAAAGTTGACCTTGATTTCCATAATAAATCCTTCACACCTGCTTGAAAAAACATGGCCAACGCCGACCATCCAAATAACAAGGCCCTGTAAGAACAGGGCCTTTACCGACATTATCCGCGACGTTCGAAGTGCGCGCAATCGACGTTGACGTTGCGTGATACACGACGGTATTATGAAATCGATTTCACAACAATATCAGGAGACAGCATGCACCACCCTGCGCCACAGTCCGGCACTCCCCTATCCTTGCCCCCGCTCCGCCTGGCCGCTGCCTGCGCGGCGCTGCTGCTTGCCGGCGGCGCGCATGCCGCCGGCCCGGCGGCGAGCGTCAAGCTGAACCAGGTAGGCTACCTGCCGGCGGCGCAAAAGCTGGCCGTGGTGCCCATGTCCTTGCCGACCGACGCGCAGGTGCGCTTCGCCGTGGTGGAAGCAAGCAGCGGCAAGCAGGTCTTCGAGGGCAGCCTGGGCGGCGCCGCCACCTGGGATGCGTCCGGCGAGCGGGTGCGCCTGGCCGACTTCACGGCCCTGCGCACGCCCGGCAGCTATCGCCTGCGCGTGGCGGGCCTGCCGGACTCTGCGCCCTTTGCCATCCAGCCCGGCGTCTACCGTGAGCTCGACATTGCGGCGATCCGCAACTTTACCCTGAACCGCACCGGCATCGCCCTCACGCCGGCCATCGCCGGCCCCTACGCGCGCCCGCTGGCGCACCCGGACACGCGGGTGCTGGTGCACGCCTCGGCCGCATCGACAGCGCGTCCCGCCGGCACCGTGATCTCGAGCCCGAAGGGCTGGTACGACGCCGGCGACTATAACAAGTACATCGTCAATTCGGGCATCAGCACCTACACCCTGCTGGCGGCCTATGAGCACTTCCCCGAGTGGTTCGCCAAGCTGCCCCTGAACCTGCCGGAGTCCGGCAACGGCCTGCCCGACATCCTCAACGAGACCCTGTGGAACCTCGACTGGATGCTCACCATGCAGGACCCGAACGATGGCGGGGTCTACCACAAGCTGACCAACAAGGTCTTCGACGGCATGGTCATGCCCGAGAAGGCGACTGCGCCGCGCTACGTGGTGCAGAAGACCACCACGGCCACGCTCGACTTCGCCGCCGTGATGGCAGCCGCCAGCCGCGTGCTGAAACCATTCGACAGCCAGCAGCCGGGACGCTCGGCGCGCTACCTGGCCGCGGCCGAACAGGCCTGGCGCTGGGCCGAGGCCAACCCGAAGCTCTTGTACGAGCAGCCGGCCGACATCCAGACCGGCGCCTACGGGGACAAGAGCGCCGAGGACGAATTCGCCTGGGCCGCCGCCGAGCTCCTGATCACTACCGGCAAGAGCGACTACCGCAGCCGCGCCTTTGCCCATGCGGGGGATGCCGCCAAGGGCACCGAGCCGGGCTGGGCCGACGTCGGCATGCTGGGCTGGATCTCGCTCGCCCAGCACGCCGGGCGCCTGCCTGCGGGCGTGGACGCCGCTCCCGTGCGCAAGCAGCTGCTGGAGGTCGGCGACCGGCTGGTCGAGCGCTGGCGCGCTTCGCCCTACCGCGTCACCATGGGCGCCAAGGATTTCGTCTGGGGCAGCAGCTCGACCATCCTGAACCAGGCCATGATGCTGGTGGCGGCCTACCGCGTCGAGCCGCGGCCGGACTACCTGAACGCGGCGCAGTCGGCGCTCGACTACGTGCTCGGCCGTAACGGTCCGGGCATGTCCTTCGTCACCGGCTTCGGCGCCCGTTCGCCGATGCACCCGCACCACCGCCCCTCCGAGGCGGACGGCGTCAAGGCGCCGGTGCCGGGCATGCTGGTGGGCGGCCCCAACCCGGGCCAGCAGGACGCCAAGGATTGCCCGGTTCCCTATCCGTCGAAGCTGCCTGCCCTGTCCTACATCGACCACGTGTGCAGCTACGCCAGCAACGAGATCGCGATCAACTGGAATGCGCCGCTGGTCTACGTGGCGGCGGCGATGGAGTCGCTGCAGCGCTAAAACGGCGCAGCAACACTGATTGTTGGGCGCAAACATTTCTGTTGCCTGGCAATCGGAACCTGCTCTACACTTCCTGTCGTATGCACGCCCTACGCATACCTACGACAGAGAAAGACAGGAGACAGAATGAATGACAAGCCGATCCGCCGGATCGTGATCGTGGGCGGGGGCACCGCCGGCTGGATGGCGGCGGCCCCGCTGGCGCAGCGCCTGGCGCGCCGTCCGGACGCCCCTTGCGAGGTGATCCTGGTGGAGTCGCCCGACATCGGCACCATCGGGGTCGGAGAAGCGACCTTGCCGACCATCCGCTACTACAATGCCGCGCTGGGCCTCGACGCCGACGACTTCGTACGGCGCACCAAGGCCAGCTACAAGCTCGGCATCGAGTTCAAGGACTGGGGCCACCTCGGCAACCGCTTCTTCCACGGCTTCGGCGATTTCGGCCCCTCGCTCGACCGCCACCCGTCGCACTTGTTCTGGCTGCGCATGTCCACGCAATTCGACAACATGCCGGCGCTGGAGAACTGGTCGGTGTCCTCGATCATGGCGCGCAAGAACAAGTTCGTGCCACCGCACACGGGCACGCCCTCGATCACCGACGCGTATTCCTACGGCTACCATTTCGACGCCGGCCTGTACGCGAACTACCTGCGCGACTACGCGGTGGCGCATGGTGCGCAGCGCCTCGAGGGCACGGTGGTGGAGGTCGAACAGCATCCGGAGAGCGGCTTCATCACGGCGGTCAAGCTGCGCGACGGCCGGCGGATCGAGGGCGACCTGTTCGTCGACTGCTCCGGATTCCGGGGCTTGCTGATCGAAGGGGCATTGAAGGCCGGCTACGATGACTGGAGCGAGCAGCTGCCCTGCAACAGCGCGCTCGCCGTGCCCTGCGCCAGCGCGCCTGCGCTCACGCCCTATACCCGCTCCACGGCCAAGGAGGCGGGCTGGGTCTGGCGTATCCCGCTGCAGCACCGCACCGGCAACGGCCACGTCTACAGCAACGCCTTCACCAGCGACGCGCGGGCACGCGAGGTACTGCTCGACTCCCTGGACGGCGCCGCGCTCGACGAGCCGCGCCAGCTCCGCTTCGTCACCGGCCGCAGGCGCAAGTCATGGGTCAAGAACTGCGTCGCGGTGGGCTTGTCCGCCGGCTTCGTCGAGCCCCTGGAATCGACCAGCATCAGCCTGATCGAGACCGCGGTCGGCAAGCTGGTCGAGCTGTTCCCGGACCGCGACTGCCGTCCCGAACTGGCCGATGAGTTCAACCGCTACATGGGCGTGCGCTACGAATCGGTGCGCGACTTCATCGTCCTGCACTACAAGCTGACGAAGCGCGACGACTCGGAGTTCTGGCGCTACTGCGCCAACATGCCGATTCCCGATACGATTCGCCACCAGATCGAGCTGTTCCGCGAGACCGGGCGGGTCACGATCCTGGACCCGCACGGCTTCGCCGAACCTTCTTTCGTGGCCATGCTGATGGGGCTGGGCGCGGTGCCGAAGCGTTACGATCCTTTCGTGGATGCGGTGGATATCCGCGAGGTGCATGGGCACTTCGCCGGCGTGCGCGACATGATCGTCCAGGCCGTGGAGCGGATGCCGACGCATGACGCCTACATCGCGAGCCAGGTAGTGGCGGCAAGCCAGCGCGCCGCCTGAGCGGCCCCTGCCCTTACCAGCCCATCCGCGCCCGGACCAGTGCAGTCAGCTTCGCTGCATTGGCCTGGTGGTGGTGCACCCGCGGATGCTGGCCATAACCCGTATGCTCGAAGAACAGGGTGTCGATGCGCTTGTCGCCATCTTCCTTGCGCATCCGCTCCACGGCGGCCGTGACGTAGCCCGGCCAGGGTGAACCGGGCCGGGTCGCGTCCATGCTGCCCAGCGCGCAGACGATGTAAGCCTGCGGATAGAGGCGGCGGATGCGCTGCACGAACTGCTTGTAGGCTTCGACGCGCTGAGCATCGTTCGGCTCCGGCTGCAGCTTGTGGTCGCGGCCGATCAGCCAGCTGTCGTTCTGCAGCAGGTTGACCACCACCACGTCCGGCGTCCAGCGCGTGAAATCCCAGCGGCTGTCGTTGTTTCCGACGGCGCTCAGCTGGTCGTAGAAGTCGGGCATGGTGAACGGGAACCAGCTGATCATCACGCCGATGCCGCTCTGCGAGGTCATGTGCATTTCGGCCTTGAGCTGCCTGGCGGCGATCGCCGCATAGGACAGGAAGCTGTTCTTGTCCTTGCCGGCGTCGTCGCGGCCGTTGAGCGCGCCCTCGTTGCCCATGCCGCTGGTGATCGAGTCGCCGAAGAACTCGATCCGGCGCTTGGGCCGCGGCGGTGGCGGCAGCAGCACGGCGCCGTCATCCAGCTCCAGGCCGCGGAACCTTGTTGCGCCCTCCTCGCCCTCGGTGCGCTTGGTGACCAGGAAGCTGTGGTTTCCCGGCGCCAGCTTCTGCGCCACGACATAGGTCGCCTCGCCCTGCTTCGCTTCGATGACCAGGGGCGCGGACAGGTCGCCGTCCAGGAACACGTTGAAGTAATTCCGGCCGCGCTGGTCGTCGAGCTTGATGGCGAACGAGGTGCCGGTGAAGCGCCCGGCGATCGCGCTGTTGGGCCAGGAGATCACCGGCGCGGCCGGATCCGAGAAGTCGATGCGGCCGGTGTACTGCAGTTTCGCGTCGCTCGGCGCGACGGGCGTGCCCGCCGTCGCCAGGCCGGCATGCAGCATGGCCGCGAGAACCAGTGAGAGAGTAAAACGTTTCATTGTGGCGCTTTCAGGAATGCCGGCAGCTTGTCCAGCGTGATGACCTTCCGGTGGTGGTAGATCTTGTTCTTGTGCTCGGCCGTATTGTAATAGTCGCCAGACCAGAAGTTGCTCTTGTCGCGCACCCCGGCGCCGGCCCGGGCGTCGTTCCAGACCGTGAACCAGAGCCAGGGCGCCCCTTCCGCCAGCATCTTGTCGGGATCGGGGATGTAGCTGGTTTCGGTAAGGGCCACCGGCTTGGCGCCGCGGCCGATCGCCAGCGCGCGGCGGTAGGTGCCGGCCTGGGCGCCGTAGCGCTTGCCGTCGCTGTCGTCGTAGATGTCCCAGCCGACGATGTCGACCACGTCGTCGCCCGGGTACCAGGCTTCGTCCTGCCCGTTCCACACCCAGATCAGGTTGTGCAGCCCATGGTTTTTTACCAAACGGTCAAACATGTGACGCCACAGCAGGATGCAGGCCCGGGCAGGCGACTCGCCGTCGCTGCGCGCGCGGCCCCACCAGAACCAGCCGTCGCCTTTGTGGCCGGAGGCTTCATGCAGCGGACGCCACAACACGGTGACGCCCGCGTCGGCCAGCTTTTTCAGCTCCGCCGCGATCAGGTCGATGCCCTCGTTGATCTGGCGCCAGGCCGGGCTGGCGGTATCGAGCTTGCCACCTGCCATCGGGATGGTGAAACCGGTATTCCTGGCCGGATCCGGCTCGCGAACGTAGAAATTGGCCCGGTTGCGGCCTTCGGTCCCGAGCAGCGCCGGATCGCGCCAGTGCCAGCAGAAGCTCACCAGGCCACCGCGCCGGGCCCAGGCGATCGCCTCCTCGACCTGGCGCAGGCCGGAGGTATTCGGTCCGCTCATCCCGGTGTTCATGAAGTCGTAACCCATCAGCGCCGGATACCTGCCGGTGTCGTCGAACACCCGCTGCGCCATGTCGACGCCGTCGTCCCAGCTCAGGTCCTGCTGGCCGGCGATGACTTGCCGGCCCCAGATGCCATGCAGCCAGGCATGCACGGCCTGCGCATGGACGCTGGCCTGCGGGTCCGCCAGCGCCGGGGCCCTGCTCGCGGCGAGCAGCGGCGGGCTGGCCGCCGATGCGCACAGCGCGGCCAGCCCCTTGAGCAGCTTCCTGCGTGCCGTCACAGCTTGATGGCCACCGGGCGGCCATCGTAGCTGACCGACTTGTCGTAGGCATCCAGCTTGCTCGCAGCCGCGGTGCCCGGACGCAGCACGCGCACGCGGATCTCGCGTTTTACGGGCATGCCCTTGTACTGCCCCACGCGCGCGCCGATGGTGACCACGCCCTTGCGGTCGTCGTAGCTGAACGGGATGCGGCTGTACTCGCCGCGCGCGTAGGCGTTGGTGACGCCGTCGTCCTCGTACAGGCTGGCCTGGCCGTCGGCGCCGGCAACCACCTGCAGCACCAGCGGCGCATCCGGCTTCTCGTCGACGTACTGGGTGACCGGCCCGGTCGGGATCACGGCGCCGGCGCGCAGGAACAGCGGGATACGCTCGCGCGGCGCCTGCACGGTGATGGTATTGCCGCCCTTGTGACGTTCTCCGGTATCGAAGTCGACCCAGTCGCTGCCCTGCGGCAGGTAGACCTGGCGCGAGCGCGCGCCGTAGCTGGTGACCGGCGCCACCATCAGGCTGGGGCCGAACATGTACTGGTCCTTGATGTTCTTCACCCGGTCGTCATGCGGGAAGTCCATCACCAGGCCGCGCATCATCGTGCCCGAGTGATAGTGGGTGTCGGCCGCCATCGTATAAATATAGGGCATCAGGCGGTAGCGCAGCTTCAGGTAGCCGACCATGGCGTCGCGCATGCTGTCGTCGCCGGCCGCGATGTTGTAGATCTCGCGCTTGACCACCTCGCCGTGCGAGCGGAACAGCGGCGAGAAGGCGCCGAACTGGAACCAGCGCAGGTTCAGCTCGCGCCATTCCTTCATGTCTTCCGGATCGGCCTGTTTGGTGCCGGTCGCGCGGTTTTCCTGGGCCGAGCCGACATCGCCGACCTGGAAGCGCGTCTCCTGGGCGTAGCCGCCGATGTCGTGGGTCCAGTTGGGAATGCCCGACATCGAGAAATTGACGCCGGAGGCGATCTGGTCGGCCAGGTTGTTCCAGCGGCCGACGATGTCGCCGCTCCACACCGCCACCGAATTGCGCTGGATACCGGCAAAGCCCGAACGCGACAGGATGAACTGGCGCTTGTCCGGCTGGTCGCGGCGCAGGTTCTCGGCAAAGCCCTCGGAGTGCACCAGGCTGTAGGGATTGAAGGTGATCTCGCCGGCGCCGTAGACGGTCGGGCCGATCAGCTGCTTGAAGTCTTCCAGGCGCGCGTTGGAAAGGATGTCCGGCTCGGTATTGTCCATCCACCAGGCGTCGAAGCCCAGGTCGACCAGCTTGTGCTTCATCTGGCGGTAGTAGATGTCGCGCGCTTCCTTCGTGTACGGGTCGTAGTGGCTGTTCTTGTAGCCCGGGCCGACCCAGTCGAGGTCGCCGTTCTCGACGTTCTTGGTCCACATATGGCCCTTGGCCGCCAGTTCCTTGTAGTTGTCGGTATTGGCGTAGAACTTGCCCCAGATCGAGAGCATGATGCGCGCGTTCTGCTTGTGCACGGCGTCGACCATGCCCTTCGGGTCCGGGAAGCGTTTCTTGTCCCAGTCGTGCGAGCCCCAGCCGTTTTCCGGCCAGTAGAACCAGTCCTGTACGATGTTATCCAGCGGCCAGCCGCGCTTGCGGTATTCCGCCACGGTGTCGAGCAGCTGCTGCTGGGTCTCGTAGCGCTGGCGCGACTGCCAGTAGCCGTAGGCCCATTTCGGCATCATCGGCTGCTGCCCGGTCAGGTGGCGGTAACCGGCGATCACCCGGTCCATGCTGTCCGCGCTGATGACGTAGTAGTTGATCGCCTCGGCGATTTCCGAGGACATCGTGAGCGAATGGCGCTCCGGCTGCGGCAGCGGGTTATTGTGGGTGATGGCGATCATCCCGCTCGACACCTTCCAGTCGAGGTGCAGCTTGACCGGCTTGTTCTTCTCGAACTTGACCTCGAAGTTGTGGTACCACGGGTTCCAGCCCATGCGCCAGACATCCATCACTTCCTTGCCGTCGATAGACAGGCGCGCGTAGTCGGACGAGTACAGCTGCATCTTGTGCACGCCGGGCTTGTCGCTAACCAGGCTGCCTTCCCAGACCACGCGCGCATCCTTGAGATCCTTGAGCGGCGGCAGCTCCTTGGGCCAGTTCTCCGCCACGTCCTTCAGGTACTGGTAGGCGATGTCCTTTTCCTTGCGGGTGAGCGCCAGCTTGCCGTCGACGTAGTAGCGGGCGGTCAGCCCGCCGGGCTTGCCTTCGGCGTCGCGCAGGACCAGGTCGCGCGACATCCAGGCGTAGGGCGTGGCGTCGCCGAAGCGCGAGATGCTGTTGTTATCCCACAGCAGTCCGTAGTTCTTGTCCGAGACCACGAAGGGCACCGAGGCGATCATGTTGTGCTGGGCCAGCAGCACGTCTTCGCCGTTGTAGTTCATCTGCGAGTTCTGGTGCTGGCCCAGGCCGTAATAGGCGTCGCGGGTGCCGTGGTTGAAGCCCTGCTTGATCGCGAAGAAGGGCTTGCCGCCCACCGTGACCGGCTTCATGCTCTCGGCGTCCTGCTGCAGGATCGGCTTGCCCGCCGCGTCGAAGAAAGACACGCGCCCATCCTTCAGCGACACGGTCGCCGAGATTCGACCCGCCTTGAGCAGCACCGCGTCGTCCTTGCCGACCCGGGTGCCGTTCACGGTGAAGCTACAGGCGCAGGGCGTGGCGACCGTCATCAGGGAAGGCGTGAGCGCCTTGCCGGGCGCATCGAACTTTACGACCTGGATGATGTTGTCGCTCATCAGGTTCAGGCGCACCAGCTTGGCGGCGCCGCGGTCGGGCTTGACCTCGATGCCGGTGGCGGTCTTCTGGTAACTGCCGGCGAGGGCCTGGGTGGCTGCGCACAGCAGCAGGACGGCGCTCGCCATTCGGGTGATTTGCATTGCGGGTCTCCTGGTTATCGTTTTTTATCGGTCAAGGCTGGTAGGTGCCCATCCTGACCTTCAGCACGGTAGGCAGAGCCGGCAGGTTCAGGCCGTAATCGGTCTGGTCGCCGTTCCAGTTGCGTTCCATGATCCACTTGCCGGCGGCGTCGAAGCGGCCCTCCTCCACCCGCGCATACATCGCCGGCTTGCCGCCCGCGGAGGACAGTTTTATGCGCGCGCGCTGGCCGACCAGCACGAACTCGGCGGGGCCGATCTGCGCGATCGCCACACCGCCGCCGGGCAGTTCCGTGCCCTCCGCGTATTCGTTCTTGTCGCGCAGGTATTGGCGCTCGCCGAACTGGAATTCACGGAAGGACACCGTGGCCTTCCACCCATCCAGGGCGAGGGTTTGCGGCGCCCGGTCGTCGCCCTCCGCCACCCCGTGGGTGCGGCCTTCGAAGGCCCAGCGCGCCCACAGGCGCGACATCGGCGCAAAGGCGGCATACACCTGGGCGAAGGGCTCGACCATGCGGCGGTCCGTGTGCTTCGATCCGAGCGGATAGTTGCTGTAGCTGGCGTAGTCGATCCCGAACGGCACGACGCCGAGGGCGCCCTTGCCGACGATCTGCCAGACGTAGCGCGCATAGGTGGCGGCATTGCCCATCTCCGCCACCAGCAAGGCATTGTCCGGACGCTGGAAGCTATCCAGCACGGCGCCCACCTTGCCGGACTCCGGCATGTAGATGTCGGGCGCAGCGAAATCGATGTGCGGCGCGGCAGCCTTGTAGATGCCGAGCACGTCCCAGGTCGGGCCGCCGCTGGCGAAGTCGCCTTTCCACGGTGGGGGCAGCTGGTCAAGCTGGCCCGGCTGGCCGGGCTGGCCAGGTTCGCGCAGCGCATTGTTGACGAACATCGGCAGGTCGTAGACGGCGCGCCCGGCTTTCGCGATCTCCTCGATGTAGCTGGCGATCGCCCAGGTATGGAAGTACTGCTCGGCATAGTCGCCGTACACCTCGCTCCAGCTGCCCTGTGCCGGGCGTCCCGGTGGTGCGGGTTGGCGGGCCAGCACCGCGCCCGGTACCGCCTGGCGGAACGCCGCTTCGGCGCGGGCCCCATGGTCGCGCGCCAGGCCGTAGGTGCCGACCTCGTTCTCGACCTGCACCATGATCACGGTGCGCTTGCCGGCGTCGATGTTGCGCAGGTGGCGCATCAGGGCCACGAACGCCTTCCTGTCGGCGGCGAGCGTGGCTTCGCCGAAGGGCGACAGGCAGTAGCTGGCCTTGCCTTCCTGGTCGCGCATGCGCGGGAAGCGCGCGTTGTCGAACTTCACCCACTCCGGCGTATAGGCCGGGCCGGTGTTCTTCCAGGTGCCGAACCACAGCAGGGCCAGGCGCTTGCCATGCGCCCTGGCCTGGGCTACCAGGGTATCCACGTAACTGAAGTCGAAGCGCCCTTCTTTCGGCTCCACCTGTTCCCAGGCGACCGGAATCGCCAGCGTGTTGGCTTGCGCATCCTCCAGCGCGGCCCAGACCTTGGGCAGGGCTGCCGGGTAATTGCTGGAGTTGTGGGCCTGGCCGCCCAGGATCAGGAAGGGTGCGCCGTCCACCAGCAGCGCGTGGCGCCCCTCGCGTTCCACCATGCGCGGCAGATCGGCATCGGCTGCGCCGGCTGGCGCCACCTGCAAAAGCTGCACCAGCGCCAGCGTTGCTGCCAGCTTCCTGAATCGGTTCATGCTGTCTCCTGTCGGGCCCTTGTAGGGCTTCTCAATCGGTATTCGGTCGGCAGTTCGTGCCAGCATCGTAAGTCAGTCGTACACAGCATTGCAAGCAAAATGTTCACGCTAACATATCAGTGCCGATATGCTTGCCGCTGTTTGCCTTGAAAAAACTTATCCGGCAACCGGATTAGCAGTGAGGAGCAGCATGCTTATGCCGGCCAGAGAGTGCTTTAGTCAAGCTGGATCCGCCCTCACTGCACTGGATGAATCCACCTTGCGGGGCGATTCGCGTACCGAGCGCAAGAAAAATTTTCAAGTTATGAAATCGATTTCTTGACCTTGCGCAATCTATTGCGTACTGTAGAGATGGTGTGACATCGATTGCAGTGATACAGACGCCTGGCGGCGGATCGCACCCTCCGGTAATTCGATCGCCAGCGCGTTTCGCATGTCGCCACGTGGCCACTTCGCCGCATTAAGTGTTGTGCATTAACAAAACTTACACGCTCGTCAGGTTTCGGCTGTAACTTTATGGTAGCGTACAACATCCAGTGTTAACAGGGGCGTCGATGCAGTCGCGGCGCATGGCGGCCTGGCAAATAAAAAAATTACCTACATCAGGAGACAACGTGAGGAAGTTCCAGAAAACAGCGATCGCTGCAGCGGTCGCGCAGATCGCCGTCGTCTATAGCGGCGCAGCATGGGCCCAGACCACCAATACCAGCGCGGAGGAGCCGGTCGTCCCTGCGACGGCGGTGGTCAAGGTGTCCGGCCAGCGCGCAGCGCTGCAATCGGCCCAGAAACTCAAGCAGAATTCCGACGAGGTGGTCGACTCAATCGTCGCCGAAGACATCGGCAAGCTCCCGGACCGTTCGGTCACCGAGGTGCTGCAGCGTATCGCGGGCGTCACCATGGACCGCAACATGCCGGGCGACCCGAATCGCCAGGCCGTCGAAGGTTCCGGCATCTCGGTGCGCGGCCTGACCTACGTACGCTCGGAAGTCAACGGCCGCGATGCATTCTCGGCCGGCGGCGGCCGCTCGCTCGGCTTCGCTGACGTGCCGCCGGAGCTGATGGCCGGCGTCGACGTCTACAAGAACCCGTCCGCGGAACAGGTCGAAGGCGCCCTCGCCGGCCTGGTCAACCTGCGCACCGCCATGCCGTTCGACTTCAAGGGCCTGAAGGGCTCGCTGGGCGCGTCGCAAACTTATTCCGAGCTGAACAAGGCCAAAGGTCCGACCGGCACCGTGCTGCTGTCGAACCGCTGGAACACCCCCATCGGTGAGCTCGGCGCCCTGGTCAATTTCGCCTACGCGAAGAACCCGACCCGTACCGACGCCATCGGCATCGATCCGTACTTCCCGCACGTGAATTCCCGCAACCCGGCCCAGTACAACCGCGACGCGACCAAATGGCTGCCGCTCGGCGGCGGCCTGCGTTCGCAGGACTTCGAGCGCGTGCGCCGCGGCGACTATGCCGCGTTCCAGTGGCGGCCGAACCGCGACGTGACGGCTGGCCTGACCTATTTCAAGACGGATTACCAGGAAGACCTGAGCGAGCGCGTAGTCGCCTCGTCCGAAGACAAGTGGTACCAGCAGGTCGCTGGCGCCGACACCGTCTATGACGACAAGGGCGCTTTCCAGAGCGGCACGATCGCGAACCCGAGCTACGGCGGCTCGCCGTTCAACAGCTCGCGCCGCATCAACCAGCGCACCTCCGGCACGCGCGACCTCGCGCTGAACGTGCAATGGCGCGTGACGCCGGACCTGACCTGGACCAATGACATCCAGCACGTCCGTTCCACTACCGAGGGCTTCGACGCCGACGTCTCGACCGGCTTCATCCTGCCGAACCAGTCGATGGACCTCCGGGGCAGCATTCCGAAGATCGGCCTCGGCTCGGCGCAGTTCATGGCCGACCCGAAGAACTACTACTGGGCCTATACCCAGGAAGCGCTCGACCGCGCCAAGGCCGAACAGAAGACCTGGCGCAGCGACATCAAGTTCTCCTTCGACGATCCGGTGCTGCGCGACATCCGCTTCGGCGTGCGCATGGCTGACCGCGAAGGCGAGAACAACAAGGCGCAGAAGTTCTACAACTGGTCGTCGATTACCTTCCCGTGGATGGAAGGCTGGCAGATTCCGGGCGTGGCGCGCCTGAGCGACCCGCGCTTCTCGGGCGGCACCGAACTGGCGCAGATCGACAACTTCTTCGGCGGCAAGGTATCGATTCCGGCGATGCTGTATCCGACCGATGCGCTGGCACGCGACTTCCCGAACGGCTGGACCAAGCTGCACGGCTACCACACCATCCTGTGCCAGGAGCAGGCGGCTGCCCAGGGCTGGGGCACCTGCGACACCTGGAAACCGTCCACCTTCGACACGCCGTCGGCACGCAACCTGCAGACCGAGAAGACCCGCGCCGCCTACACGCAGCTGCGCTTCGGCTTCGACGACCTCAAGTACCCGATCGACGGCAACATCGGCATCCGCTACGTGAAGACGACGAACACCACGAACGGCTACATCGCGTACGACCCGACCAATGTCAGCATTCCTGGCGACGTGCCGGTGGAAGGCGTGAACACGCTGGTCAACATCGCCAAGTTCGAGACCCCGCGCAGCACCGATACCGGCTACCACAACTGGCTGCCGAGCCTGAACCTGCGCATGAAGGTCAGCGACCAGCTGCAGTTCCGCTTCGCCTGGGCCAAGGCGATGTCGCGTCCGGACTTCAATCAGCTGCAGTCCTTGACCACCCTGACCTCGCCGGCGAACCAGCTGACGATCAAGGATCCGGTCACGCTCGCGGACCAGCGCGTCGTCTTCAGCGGCAACAACCTGACCGGCACCAGCGACGGCAACCCGCTCCTGAGGCCGACCACTGCGACCAACATCGACCTGACCGCCGAATGGTATTTCGCGCCGGGCGGCTCGCTGACCTTCTCGGCCTTCGACAAGGACATCAAGAACATCGTCGTGAACACCACCTACGGTTACACGGTAAAGGATGTCAACGGCCAGGACCGGACCTTCGCGGTCACCCATCCGATCAACGGTGCCCACGGCTTTGCCCGCGGCTTCGAGATCGCTCACCAGCAGTACTACGACTTCGTGCCCGACTGGCTGCGCGGTATCGGCACCCAGGCCAGCTGGACCTATGTGTCGAGCGAGCGCAAGCTGGACAAGCCGGTGCCGGCCGCGTTCTGCGCGGGCAGCGACCAGTCGAACATGAACCTGTCGATCAACGGCTGCGACACCGACGGACGTCCGTTCGGCAACACGCCGCTGCAAGGCCTGTCGCGTCACACGGTCAACTTCGCGGTCATGTATGAAAAGAACGGCCTGTCGGCGCGCCTGGCGTACAACTGGCGCTCGCGCTACCTGGTTGCCGTCAACACCTGGGGCAGCCGCGGCAACAACGGCTTGAACACGAATCCGGACGCCGGCTCACGCTTCCTGATCCCGACGCCGAACAACGACCAGGCCTACGGCCTGCCGCTGTGGCAGGACGATTACGGCCAGCTGGACGGTTCGATCTTCTACGACTTCACGGACAAGTTCCGTATCGGCCTGGAAGCCCAGAACCTGAACAACGCCAAGACGCGCCAGGTCATGCAGCAGCACGCCGGCATGTTCACGCGCCAGCTGTTCATGAGCGGTCCGCGCTACACGATCCGGGCGCAGTACTCGTTCTAAGCCGCGCTTCCCGGTTCGGTAAGTTCGTCTCTCCTGAAGTCGCGGTACCGCCATGCGGTCCGCGGCTTTTTTTATCCTCCGTTCCCCCACTTTTCTCAGACAAGGAGCATCCCCATGCAGATCCAAGGCGACATGATCATCGGCAGGCGCAGCGTGCGCGGCGCCGCAGGCGTCGTTCACGCCATCGACCCGGCGCGCCACGCCACCCTCGAACCGGGCTTCGGCCTGGCCTCCAGCGACGAGCTGGAGACGGCTTGCGCGCTGGCCGAGCAGGCCTTCGACAGCTACCGCGCCCTGCCCCTGGAGCGGCGCGCCGCATTCCTGGAGGCGATCGCCGCGCGCATCCTCGACCTCGGCCCGGCCCTGATCGAGCGCGCCGGCCTCGAATCCGGCCTGCCGCAGGCACGCCTGGAAGGCGAGCGCATGCGCACCGTCAACCAGCTGCGCCTGTTCGCGAAGGTGGTCCGCGACGGCCACTTCCTGGCGGCAACGCTCGATTCGGCCCTGCCCGAGCGCACGCCGCCGCGCCCGGACCTGCGCATGCGCAAGATCCCTCTGGGCCCGGTCGCGGTCTTCGGCGCCAGTAACTTCCCGCTCGCCTTCTCGGTGGCCGGCGGCGATACCGCGTCAAGCCTGGCAGCCGGCTGCCCGGTGGTGGTCAAGGCCCACAACGCCCACCTCGGCACCTCGGAACTGGTGGCCCGGGCGGTGCAGCAGGCAGCCATCGACTGCGACATGCCGGAAGGCGTGTTCTCGATGCTGATTGGCGAAGGCAGGACCATCGGCACCGCGCTGGTGGCCCATCCCGCGATCAAGGCGGTGGGCTTCACCGGCTCGCGCCAGGGCGGCCTGGCCCTGATGCGCACCGCCAGCGCACGCCCGGAACCGATTCCCGTGTATGCCGAAATGAGCAGCGTCAACCCCTTCTTCCTGCTGCCGAACGCGCTCGAGGGCAAGGCTGCCCCGCTGGCGCAAGGCTTCGTCGATTCGCTCACGCTCGGCGTCGGCCAGTTCTGCACCAACCCGGGCCTGGTGGTCGGCCTGGAGGGTGAGGCCTACAATGCATTCAGCGTAGCGGCTGCGGAGGCCCTGCAGCTCAAGACCGCCGGCACCATGCTCACCCCCGGCATCCACAAGGCCTATGTCGAGGCGATCGAAGCCCGCTCCGCCGTGCCGGGCGTGCAGTTGCTGGCGCGTGGCGCGGCAGCCGGCGCGGAAGGCCCGGCATGCGCAGCGCAGCCCGCGCTATACGGGTGCGATGCCGCCACCTTCCTCGCCACCCCTGCGCTGGAAGAAGAGATCTTCGGCCCGGCCGCGGTGATGGTGCGCTGCCGCAACGAAGCCGAGCTGCTGGCCGTGGCCGGCCACGTCGAGGGGCAGCTGACCGCGACCGTCCACGCGACGGCGGCGGATGGCGCGCTGGCGGCAAGCCTGCTACCCCTGCTCGAGCGCAAGGCCGGTCGCATCCTGTTCAACGGCTTCCCGACCGGCGTCGAGGTGTCGCACGCCATGGTGCATGGCGGCCCCTTCCCCGCCACCTCGGACAGCCGCACGACCTCGGTCGGCGCCACCGCGATCGACCGCTTCCTGCGCCCGGTGTGCTACCAGGCCGTACCAAGCGAACTGCTGCCGGAAGCGCTGCGCGACGATAATCCACTGGGTCTGGCCCGGGTGGTCGACGGGGTATTGAAGACCGCAGGCTGAACGGCGCAGTTGTAGGGTGGGCGGGTCTTCCCGCCGACACGGTGATAGTTGGCTTCTAAATAGGCGCACGGGCTGCAGCACCGTGATTTGAACGCGTGGGCTTCGTCGGTGAGGCCACTGGCCTCACCGACCCCGCCCACCCTACAAAAGTCCAAGGCCAAATCAAAAAGCCAGGCGCATGCGCCTGGCTTTTTCACATTCAGCGGCGGCGCGCCAGCGCCACCTGGATCAACGACGGCCGGTCCGGGTCGCCACGTCCAGCCACACCGCCAGGGTCAGGATCAGGCCCTTGACGATCATCTGCCAGTAGGTATCGACGTCCAGCATCGACATGCCGTTGTCCAGGCTGGCCATCACCAGGGCGCCCACCAGCGCGCCGTGCACGGTGCCGGCGCCGCCGCGCATCGAGGTGCCGCCGATGAAGCAGGCGGCGATCACGTCCAGCTCGGCCGACATGCCGGCCGAGGGCGAACCGGCTGCCAGGCGCGCAGTGTTGATCAGGCCGGCCAGCGCGCACATCAGGCCCATCAGGCCGAAGATCCACAGCTTCACGGCGCGCACGTTGATGCCCGACAGGCGCGTCGCTTCCATATTGCTGCCGACGGCGTAGATGCGGCGGCCGAACACGGTCTGGCGTGCGATGTAGCTGAACACGCCCAGCAGGACCAGCAGGATCAGCACCGGCAGCGGGATGCCCTCATAGCTGTTGAAGGTGGTGATCAGGCCAGCCAGTACCACGCCGATGATGGCCACCCGCGCCACGCTGCGCCACAGCGGCATGACCGGCAGATTGTGGCGCGCCTGGCTGGCACGCTGGCGCCAGGCCAGCACGCAGGCCAGCACGAACAGGCCGGCGCCGAGCAGCATGCCGAAGGCCGGCGGCAGGTAGGCCTGGCCGAGCTGCTCGAATTCCGGCGAGATAGGTGCGATGGTGGTGCCGTCGGTGAGCCCCAGCACGATGCCGCGGTAGGCCAGCATGCCCCCCAGCCCGACAATGAATGACGGTATCCCCGCATAGGCTGTCAGGTAGCCGTTCAGGAAGCCGAGCAGCATGCCGCCCGCCAGCACGATCGCCATCGAGATCGGTAGCGGCAGGTGGTGGACCACGTCGAGCACCGCCGCCAGCCCGCCCAATAGTCCGAGGAGCGAACCGATCGACAGGTCGATCTCGCCGGCGATGATGACGAACACCATGCCGCAGGCCAGGATGCCGGTCACCGACATCTGGCGCATCAGGTTGGACAGGTTGCGCGCGGAAGTGAAGCCGCCGTCGGTCTTCCAGCTGAAGAACGCCCAGATGATGGCGATCGCGACCAGCAGCGCCAGGATTTTATATTGCGTGAAAATCTGCTTGAAGCTGATTCCCGTGTTTGCCGCCGCCCGTGCCGCGCCGCCCTGGGCCGCCACTGGCGCGTGTACTTTGTCTAGCATCATTTCACCTGTCCGATTGCAGCGCCCAACACCATTTCCTGGGTCAGGCCTTGATTAAGGAAATTCCCACGCAGCTTGCCCTCGCCCATCACCAGCACCCGGTCGGAGACCCCGAGCACCTCGGCCAGTTCGGACGAGACCATGATGATCGAGATTCCCTGGGCGGCCAGTTCGAGGATCAGCTTGTAGATCTCGAACTTGGCGCCGACGTCGACCCCGCGGGTCGGCTCGTCGAGGATCAGCACCTTCGGCTGGGTCAGCAGCATCTTGGCCAGCACCGCCTTCTGCTGGTTGCCGCCCGAAAGCGCCGTGATCGGCAGCGCCGGGCTGGCGGTTTTGAGCGCCAGGCGGCGGATCTGCTCGCCCACCTCGCGCGCTTCCCAAGCGTCGTCGATGCGCGAGAGCTTCGAGAAGCGGTCCAGCACCGACAGGGTGATGTTCTCGCCCACCGACAGGTCGCGCACGATGCCGTGCTGCTTGCGGTCTTCGGGCACCAGGGCGAAGCCCGTCCCGATCGCCTTGAGCGGTGTCGAGGTGTCGACCCGCTGGCCGTTCAGCCACACTTCGCCTTCGTAGGCGCCTTCGTAGGAGCCGTAGATGGCGGTGACCAGCTCGGTGCGGCCCGCGCCCACCAGGCCGGCGATCCCGAGGATCTCGCCGCGGCGCAGCTCGAACGACACGTCGTCGACCTTCTTGCGCTGCGGCTGGTCCGGGTCCCAGCAGGTGATGTGGCGCGCCTCCATCACCACCTCGCCCACCTCGTGCGGGAGCGATGGATACAGCTGGTTCATCTCGCGCCCGCACATCTGGGCGATGATGCGGTCCACGTTCATCTGCTGCATCGGCGTGGTGGCGATGTGCTTGCCGTCGCGGATCACCACGATGGTGTCGCAGATCGCCGCGACTTCCTCGAGCTTGTGCGAGATGTAGACGCAGGCCACGCCCTTGGCCTTGAGGTCGCGGATGATCTCGAGCAGGACCTCGATCTCGCTGGCCGTCAGCGAGGCCGACGGTTCGTCCAGGATCAGCAGGCGCGCCTGCTTGTTCAGGGCCTTGCCGATCTCGATCAGCTGCTGGTGGCCGCCGCCGTAGTTCTTCACGGGCAGCACCACATTCACGTCGGGGAGCTTCAGCTCGCGCAGGATTTCCTCGGCGCGGCGGTTCATCGCCGGGTTGTCGAGGCGCCCGCCCGGCAGGGTCAGTTCGTTACCGAGGAAGATGTTCTCGGCCACGGACAGTTCGGGCACCAGCATCAGTTCCTGGTGGATGATGATGATGCCGGCGTCTTCGGTCTCGCGCACCGAGCGCGCCCGCAGCGGCTGGCCGTCGAGCAGGATTTCGCCGTCCCAGCTCCCGTGCGGGTAGACCGCCGACAGGACTTTCATCAGGGTGGACTTGCCGGCGCCGTTCTCGCCGCACAGGCCGATGCACTCGCCGGGACGGATCGCCAGGTCGATTCCGTCGAGCGCGGGGACACCGTCGAATCGCTTCGCGATGCCCTTCATTTGGAGAAGATAGGGTGACATTCAAGACTCGTTCAGGTGCGCCGCCGCGCCGGTCGTCTCCGACCGGCGCAGCTGGCGCAAAGTGCCGACAGCTGGTGGATTACTTGCCGGCCAGCTGTGCCTGGGTGTAGAAGCCGTCCTTGACCAGCAGGTCGACGTTCGACTTGTTCAGCAGGACAGGCTTGAGCAGCAGGCTGTCGACGTTCTTGACGCCGTTGTGCATCTGGGCGTTGTAGGCCGGCTTCTGGTTGCGCACCAGCTGCACCGCGACATTGGCCGCATTCGAGGCCAGGGCGCGCAGCGGCTTGTAGACGGTCATGGTCTGGGTGCCGGCGATCACGCGGCGCACCGCCGCCAGGTCGGCGTCCTGGCCCGACACCACCACCTTGCCTGCCAGCTTCTGGGCCGCCAGCGCCTGGATCGCGCCGCCGGCGGTGCCGTCGTTCGAGGCGACCACGGCGTCGATCTTGTTGCCGCTCGCGGTCAGCGCGTTCTCGACGATGGCCATCGCCTCGGAAGCGCTCCAGTCCTTGACCCACTGCTTGCCGACGATCTTGACGTCGCCCTTGTCCACCAGCGGCTGCAGCACCTTCATCTGGCCTTCGCGCAGGATCTTGGCGTTGTTGTCGGTCGGGGCGCCGCCCAGCAGGTAGTAGTTGCCCTTCGGCTTGAGGTTGACCAGCGACTGCGCCTGCAGCTCGCCGACCGCCTTGTTGTCGAACGAAACATAGGCGTCGACGTCGGCATTCAGGATCAGGCGGTCATACGACACCACCTTGATCTTGGCCTTCTTCGCTTCGCGGATGGCGTTGTTCAGGACCGTGGCGTTGTAGGGAACGATCACCAGGACGTCCACGCCGCGCGAGATCAGGTTTTCGATCTGGGCGATCTGGCGCTGCTCGCTGGCGTCGGCCGACTGTACGTACACCTTGGCGCCCAGCTTCTGGGCGGCGGCCGTGAAGTAGTCGCGGTCGCGCGCCCAGCGCTCCAGGCGCAGGTCGTCGATCGAGAAGCCGATCTTGGGATTGGTGGCATCCGCGTGGGCGACGCCGACGCCGCAAGTAGAGAGGATTGCGCATGCCAGGCCGACGGCCTTGATCATCTTTTTCATTTGTTGTGTCTCCAATTGATTTCTTGTGTTGCCAGTACGGGCGGCTCTGCGGCTGCTCCTGCCATTCTGATCAAAAACCTGCGGCAGCGCCAGCCCGTCTTGTCCTTAGTGGTTATGCCGCGGCATGTCGTGGCCCACGCCGCGATAAGGCAGCGCCAGTTCCATGCAGGCTCCGGTATGCAGCTGGCCCACGGTGGCGCGGTAGATCTGCTGCCACGGGGTCTGGTTCGGCGGGATCGCCGGCGGGTCGTCCTTGCGGCGCGCTTCCATTTCCGCATCGGAGATGAGAACGTCGCAGCGTCCCGCGTTCAGGTCCACACGCACGATGTCGCCGGTGCGCAACAGCGCCAGGTTGCCGCCCGCCGCGCTCTCGGGCGAGGCATTCAGGATCGACGGGCTGTCCGAGGTGCCGGACTGGCGGCCGTCGCCCAGGGTCGGCAGGGCCATGATGCCGCGCTTGATCAAGGCATCCGGCGGCTGCATGTTCACCACCTCGGCCGAGCCGGGCCAACCGATCGGGCCGGATCCGCGGATCACCAGCATGGTGTGCTCGTCGATCTCGAGCGCCGGATCGTTGATGCGGTGGTGGTAGTCGTCCGAACCGTCGAACACGACCACGCGGCACTCGAAGCGGTTTTCCGCGCCGGGCTCCGACAGGTAGCGCTCGCGGAAAGCCGGGGAGATCACGCTGGTCTTCATGATGGCGAAGTCGAACAGGTTGCCCTTCAGCACCATGAAGCCGGCACTGTGCTTGAGCGGATCGGCGAAGGGACGGATCATCTCGCGGTCCCAGCTTTCCTTGTCCACCAGGTTCTCGGCCATCGTCTTGCCGGTCACGGTCGGGCGCTGCGAGCGCAGCAGCCCCTGCTGCTCGAGCTCCCACATGATGGCCGGCACGCCGCCGGCGCGGTGGAAGCGCTCGCCCAGGTATTTGCCGGCCGGCTGCATGTTGAGCAGCAGCGGCACGTCGTAGCCGTATTCCATCCAGTCCTCGGGCGTGATCTCGACGCCGGCATGGCGCGCCATGGCGACGATGTGGGGCTGAGCGTTGCTGGAGCCGCCGATCGCGGCATTGACCACGATCGCGTCCAGGAAGGCCTCGCGCGTCAGGATGGTCAAGGGACGGACGTCTGCATGGGCCAGTTCGACGATGCGGCGGCCGGTGTCGTAGGCCATCTGGCCGCGTTCGCGGTACGGGGCGGGAATCGCCGAGCAGCCGGTCAGGGACATGCCCAGCGCTTCGGCCACGGCGTTCATGGTCGAGGCGGTGCCCATGGTATTGCAATGGCCGGCGGACGGGGCCGAGGCGGTCGCGATCTGGATGAACTTCTCTTCGTCGATCTCGCCTGCTGCCAGGCGCTTGCGCCCTTTCCAGACGGCGGCGCCCGAACCGGCCAGTTCGCCTTCGAACCAGCCATCCAGCATCGGGCCGCCGGACAGCACGATGGCCGGAATGTCGACCGTGGCGGCCGCCATCAACTGGGCCGGGGTAGTCTTGTCGCAGCCGGTGGTCAGCACCACCGCGTCGATCGGGTAGCCGTGCAGGATCTCGACCAGGCCCAGGTAGGCCAGGTTGCGGTCCAGCGCCGCGGTCGGGCGGCGGCAGTTCTCGAAAATCGGGTGCAGCGGGAATTCCATCGGAATGCCGCCGGCGTCGCGGATGCCGTCGCGCACGCGCTTGGCCAGGTCCAGGTGGATGCGGTTGCAGGGCGCGATGTCGCTGCCGCTCTGGGCGATGCCGATGATCGGCTTGCCCGAGCGCAGTTCGTCCGGGGTGATCCCGTAGTTCATGAAGCGCTCCAGGTAGAGCGCGGTCATGTCGATCCGCTCGGGGTTGTCGAACCAGTCCTGGGAGCGGAACCGGCGTGGCTTCTGTTGTTGGTCGTCGTGATTCATGTTCTCATTTCTCCAGCCGCAAGAGGCGCTGCGGCAGTCCCGGGGTCTCCACGCGGAAGCTGAACAGGCCGCCGGCCAGCGGTTGCGCCGCCAGTTCTTCGTTCGACAGGCCCTTGCGGGCAGTGGTAGCGTAGACCGTGCGCAGGTCCTCGCCGCCGAAGGCCAGCTTGGTGACGTTGGCGCAAGGGAAGCGTACTTCGCCGATTTTGCGCCCTTGCGCGTTGAAGCGGTCGATGCGCCAGCCGCCGAAGGTGGCGATCCACACGCAGCCTTCCGCATCCACGGCCATGCCGTCCGGATAACCGCCATCCTTCAATTCCACGAAGGGGCGCTTGTTCGAAAGGCTGCCGTCGGCCGCCCGGTCGAAGGCGTAGGTGCGCTTTTCCAGGGTGTCGGTGTGGTACAGGGTGCACCCGTCGGGGCTCAGCGCCGGGCCGTTGGTGATGACGTAGCCGTCGTCGTGGCGTTCGGCCTTGCTGCCGTCGAAGCGGTACAGCGCGCCGGTGGGCTGCTTCTCCGCGTCGTCCATCGAGCCGAACCACAGCGCGCCGTCGGCGTCGACGTGGCCATCGTTGAAGCGGTTGCCCGGTACGTCGGCCTCCACCGCCAGCAGCGGCGCGAAGGCGCCGGTCTGTTCATGGAAGCGGTACAGGCCGTCGTCCAGCGAGCAGACCATGCCGCCGTCGCCGGCGCGCACGATGAAGCTGACCTGGCCCGGCGCATCCCAGCTCTGCCGGTTTGCGCCGTCGGCGTCGCAGCGGTGGATGCGCCGGCCCTTGATGTCGACGAACCAGACCTGCGCGCCGGCGGCGTCCCACAGGACACCCTCGCCCAGCGTGGCGCCCACCTGCCACAGGCAGGCCGGGCTGCTTGCGATGTCGTTCGGGCCGTTCATGCGCCGTACCAGCCCGCGTCGACGAAGTATTCGCGGCCGCTGCAATGGCGCGCGTTGTTCGAGGCCAGGAACAGGGCCAGCGCGGCCACGTCCTGCATCTCGACGCGCTCCGGAATGCACTGGCCGGCCAGGATGCGCGCCTCTTCTTCCTCGGTATGCCACAGCGCCTGCTGGCGCGGGGTGCGCACGGCGCCCGGCACCACGGTGTTGGCGCGGATGCCGTACTTGCCGACATCGCGCGCCAGCGCGCGGGTCATGCCCTCGATGCCGGCCTTGGCCGTCATGTACAGGTGCAGCTGGGTGTGCGGCAGGTGCCAGGAGATCGAGCCGAAGTTCAGGATCACCCCGTCGCGCCGCTCTTTCATGCCCGGCAGGACAGCCTGGGTGCAGAAGAACTTGTGGCGCAGGTTGACGTTCATGCGGCTTTCCCAGTACTCCGGGGTGACGTCCTCGATCTCGTGGCGGTCGTCATTGGCCGCGTTGTTGAGCAGGATGTCGACGCCGCCCAGTTCTTCTTCGATGGCGGCGAACACGGACTTGAGCTGGTCCAGGTCGGTCAGGTCGCAGCGCATGAACTTCGGCGGGTACTGGGACGCGGCCAGGCTGGCCTCCAGCTGGCGCGACGCCTCTTCGGCGATGTCGAGGAAGACCACGCGCGCGCCCTGCCCGGCGAAAGCCGCGGTCAGCTCGCTGCCGATGCCGCTGCCGCCGCCGGTGACGACGACACGCTTGCCCGCCAGGCTTGGGTAGGACGCGTAGGTAAATTCTTGATTCTTGTTGTCAGACATGAAGTTCTCGTAAGGAGTGGCGTCCTATCGGCCGCCGGCTGCGGCCAGCAGGCCGCGCCGCGCCAGGTTGTTGTAGAGGGCCCGTACGCCGAAGGTCCAGGGTTCGATGCCGTCGCTGCGCTGGACCGTGTTGACCAGCGTGCCGAGCGAGGGCGTGGAGATGCTGACGCGATCCCCAAGGTGGTGGGTGAAGCCTTTGCCCGGCGCGTCGCGGTCCTTGATCGGCGAGAACATCGTGCCGAGGAAGAGCATGAAGCCGTCCGGGTATTGGTGGTGGGCGCCGCAGGTCTGGCCGACCAGGTCGAGCGGGTCGCGGCTGATTTCGCGCATGCGGCTGCGGCCTTCCAGCGTGAAGCCGTCATCGAGGCCTTCGATCAGCATGCCCACTTCGGCTTCGCGCAGGGTATCGAGCGAGAAGCCGCCGTCGAACAGGCGGATGAAGGGGCCGATCGCGCAGGAACCGTTGTTGTCCTTGGCCTTGCCCAGGAGCAGAGCGCTGCGGCCTTCGATGTCGCGCAGGTTGACGTCGTTGCCGAGCGTGCCGCCGACCACCAGGCCACGGCTGTTCACCGCCAGCACGATTTCCGGCTCCGGGTTGTTCCAGTGGGATGCCGGGTGCAAGCCGACCTCCGCGCCGTGGCCGACCGCCGACATCGGCTGCGACTTGGTGAACACCTCGGCATACGGCCCGATGCCCACTTCCATGTACTGCGACCACAGGCCGCGGCTGGACAACTCGTCCTTCAGGCGCAGGGCGGCCTCGGAGCCCGGCTCGATCTGCGACAGGTTGGTGCCGATCGAGGCCTGCAGCTGGGCGCGCAGTTCGCCGGCGCGCCCCGGATCGCCCTTGGCCTGCTCTTCGATCACTCGTTCCAGCAGGCTGACCGCGAAGGTCACGCCGCAAGCCTTGATCGCCTGCAGGTCGCAGGGTGCGAGCAGCCTGACGCCGCCGTCGGCTTCCCCGCTGCTTGCGGCCTGCACCAGGGCCAGGGCGTCGCCCAGGTCTTCGCCTTCGGCGCCGCGCACGATGGCCAGCATGTCGTCGCGCTCGAACAGCTCGGCCACCGTGGCGGCGTGCCGCGTGATGTCGACCAGGCGGCCGCGACGTACCGCCACCACGGCGGGGCCGTCGACTGGCGCGCCGCGCCAGACGCGGCCGACCAGCAAAGCGTCGTTCAGGTCGGCGGGCAGCAGATTGGTTTCTTGTGTCATGATTTTTCTCTTTTCCTTATGCCACGGTGAGGGTCGCCTTCTTGAGGTCGACGCTGTTCGGTCCCACGAAGATGCTGAACGTGCCCGGCTCGACGACGCGCTTCATGTCGGCGTTGAAGAACCACAGGTCGCTCGGCTTGATGTCGAAGTCCAGGGTGCGGCTTGCGCCCGGCTCCAGGCTGACGCGCTGGAATCCCTTCAGCTCCAGCAGCGGCCGGGTCACCGAGCTGACGTCGTCGCGGATATAGAGCTGCACGACCTCGTCGCCGCGCAGCTTGCCCACGTTGCGAACGTCGACCTGGACCCGGGTGCTGCCACCTACCGCGATGCGCCCCTGGGTCAGGCGCGGCGCCGAGATCTCGAAACGGGTATACGACAGGCCGTAGCCGAATGGGAACAAGGGCGTGGTCACGCCGTCGATGTAGCCGCGCCGGGTGCTCGGCTTGCGGTTGTAGTACATCGGCAGCTGGCCCGGGTCGCGCGCGATCGTGACCGGCAGCTTGCCGCCCGGGTTGGCGCGGCCGAACAGCAGGTCGGCCACGGCATGGCCGGTTTCCTGGCCCAGGTACCAGCATTCGAGCAAGGCGTCGGCGCGCTCGGCCAGCAGCTTGGCCGACAGCGGACGGCCGTTCAGCAGCAGCACCACGGTCGGCTTGTTGAGCGCAAAGATGGCGCGCGCCAGGTCGTTCTGCTGGCCGAGCAAGTCCAGCGTGATGCGGTCGCCCAGGTGGTGGTCGGCCCAGGCTTCGCGCGCGGTCATCTCGTTGTCGCCCAGGACCATGACGATGGTGTCGGCCGACCTGGCGGCTTCCACGGCATCCTGGATCAGGCGCGTATTGACTTCCGGCTTGGTGAACTCGATCTCGTCCTTGCCCCAGATGCGCTGCTCGGTCAGGCGTACGCCTTCGCGGTAGTCGAACGAGAAGCCCTGGGCGCGCGCTTCCTTCTCCAGCGCCTCGTGGATCGAGACGACGTGGCGCGGGATATCGGAATAGCCGCCGATCGGGGTGTCCTTCGCGTGGGTGCCGAGCAGCAGCATCTTACCGACCCGGTTCGGCTGCAAGGGCAGCAGGCCCTTGTCGTTCTTCAGCAGCACAGCGCTGCGGCGGGCCGCCTCGCGCGCCAGTGCGATCGCATCCGGGGTGGCGGTCAACGCGTCGGCTTTGGCCGGGTCGGCATACGGGTTTTCGAACAGTCCGGCGTCGAACTTCAGCTTCAGCACGCGGCGCACCGCGTCATCGATTTCCTTGACCGCGATCTTGTTCTCGCGCACCAGCTCCGCCAGGCTCAGGTAGCCCGCCGGATCCGGGGTCTCGACGTCGACACCGGCCTTGACCGCGCGCAGCGCCGCTTCCTTGCCGGTAGCGGCCAGCTTGTGGCGCGAGACCAGTTCGATCACGGCCATGTAGTCGGCCACGGTGGCGCCCTTGAAGCCCCATTCCTTGCGCAGCACGTCGGTCAGCAGCCAGCGGTTGGCGTGCGAAGGCAGGCCATCGATCTCGTTATACGAGGGCATCACGGCCGCGATATTGGTTTCCTTGACGATCTTCTCGAACGGTGGGAAGAAATCCTCGCGCAGGGTGCGCTCGCCGACATTGGCCGGGGCGATATTGGTGCCGCTCTCGGGCTGGCCGTGGCCGGTCATGTGCTTGAGCGTCGCATGCACCTTGTCGGCTGCCAGCGGCAGGGTCTCGCCCGAGAAGCCGATCACGGCCGCCTTGCCGATCACGCCGCACAGGTGCGGGTCTTCGCCATAGGTTTCCTCGATGCGGCCCCAGCGCGGATCGCGCGCCACGTCGACCACCGGCGCCAGCGCCAGGTTGGCGCCGCGCGCACGCATCTCGCGCGCCGCCACCGAAAACACTTGCGTCACGAGAAGCGGGTCGAAGCTCGAGGCCAGGCCGATCGCCTGCGGGAAGCAGGTCGCCTCGCGCGCCGTGTAGCCGTGCAGCGCTTCCTCGTGCATCAGGACCGGTATGCCCAGGCGGGTGCGTTCCACCGCCCATTTCTGCACCGCGTTCACGTACTCGGCGGTCTCGCGCGGGCCGCGGTTTTCGGTCGCACCCGAGTTGCCGGCCACGTTGGCGTCGCGGCCCAGCAGGCGGTCGGACGGGCGCGCCAGCATGCCCATGCCGTTCGGGTAGGCGGCCTGCGCCTTCTCGATCGAGAAACTGCTGTCCGGATTCTGCACGCCCGGCTTCTTCTGCCACAGGCATTGCATCTGGACGATCTTCTCCTCCAGCGTCATGCGCCGCAGCAGGTCTTCGACCCGCGCATTGACCGGTGCGCCGGCCTGCTTGTACAACGGTACGCCGCCCTGCCCGCCCTTGGGCGCCGCTGCGGCGAGGGCCGGGACGCTGCCCAGGCCTGCCATGCCAGCCATGCTCCCTACCGAGGCCAGGAATTCCCTGCGTTTGATACCCATCGATGTCGTCTCCGCTGCTTGTTGTTATGTCCCGCTCGTGCATGGCGGGTGATTGCACTCAAACATTCGTATAACAGAAATGTTACCGCAACCATTCCAGTCTAAACGGCGGAATTATCAGCTGTCAATCAAATACTTGCCGAATGTTCAGCGAGCGCGACGAAAGGCGATGGGAACCTGGCCGGAGTGGCCTCGGGGCGGGGATGTCGGGGGAAGAGAAAGGGTGCCGCGGGCGCGCCGGAACGGCGCGCTGCGGGGACGGGAACGAGCGCGGAATCAGCCGCGCGCGCAGCTCAGCGTGTTGCCTGGGCGCGGCGCGCACCCGCAGGCGCGGCTTTGGCGCCGGCCTTCACAGAAGGCAGCCGCGCCGGCGGCCGGGTGCGTGGGGCGGCATCCGACTGGCGGCGCACCAGTTCGAATGCCATCGGCACGCGTTCCGGCGGCGCCTCTTCGCCCTCGCGCAGTCCGCGCACGCGCCGCACCAGCGATTGCACGGCCTCGCGCGCCATCTCGGCGATCGGCTGGCGCACGGTGGTCAGTTCGGGCCAGATAGTGGTGGCCAGGGCCGAGTCGTCGAAGCCGGTAACGGTCAGGTCGCCCGGCACGTCCAGGCCCAGGCGATGCGCGACCGCGACCGCAGCCGCGGCCATGTCGTCGTTGCTGGCGAAGATCGCGGTCGGACGCTCCTCGAGGGCCAGCAGATGTTCCGCCGCATCGAGACCCGAGCGGTAGGTGAACATGCCCTGCACCACCAGGTCTTCGGCCTTGTCGGCGCCCTTCTCTTCGATGGCGGCGCGGTAGCCCGCCAGGCGGCGTCCGCTGGCGGTCTGGTTCGGGTGGCCGACGATGAAGCCGATGCGCTGGTGGCCGAGTGCGATCAGGTGGCGTGTCATCTGGTAGGCGGCATCGTAGTCGTCGATGCTGACGGCGCCCACGCGCTCGTCAGGCGAGCCGCAGGCCACCACCACGGCCGGGATGTCGGCCTCGGCCACGCACGCGATCACGGCTTCACTGTCGCACAGCGGCGGCGGCAGGATGATGCCGTCCAGCCCGTTGCCGATCAGGCGCCGAGTCTGCTCTTCTTCGTGCTGCCCGGCTTCGCACTTCTCGACGAACAGCTGGACGTTGTTCAGGCCGGACTGGCTGAGCAGGCCGACCAGGAATTCGCTGAGGTAGGCGGCGCTCGGGTTGCTGTACAGGAAGCCCACCCGGATCGGCTTGGAGCCGGCCAGGTTGCGCGCCTCCTGGTTGGGAGTGTAGTTCAGGGCGGCGACCGCCTCGGCGACCTTGCGCCGCGTGCTCTCGCGCACCAGACCCTTGCCGTTCATGACGCGCGACACCGTCATCGGCGAGACGCCGGCCAGCTTGGCGACGTCGGCCATGGTCGGCTGGCCGCGGCGCTCCACGTCTTCCTGGATGGCTTTCACGTTGGCTTTACTCATGTTCTCGCAGACCCCTGTATGGACATTCAACCCTGTTGTTTGCGCTATCTTAGCACAATCGCAAACAGGAAAGCGCGTCCCTCCCTCGGCCGGCGAAAAACCGATGTTTGCTTCGAAATCGATTTCAATCTCGAAAAGATTGCGCTAACATTCCGGAGCCACCATCACAACACGGAGACACAGGACAACATGACGACACGACGCACCATGCTGCAGGCCCTTGCCGGCGCCGCCCTCCTGCCGGCGGGCTTTCCCGCACTGGCAGCCGCCCCCGCAGGCGAGGCCCTTAAAGACATCGCCAAGCGCAAGGGGATGCGCTTCGGCACCGCGGTAGGCGCCGGCGCGAACCAGTTCGGCAACGCGGCCTACCGCGCCCTGGTCGAACGCGAGTGCAATATCATCGTGGCCGAGAACGAGATGAAGTGGCAGGCGCTCGAGCCGACGCGCGACGCCTACCGCTTCGGGCCGGCCGACGCGATGCTGGCCTGGGCCGAGAAGAGCGGCATGGCGATGCGCGGCCACAACCTGTTCTGGCAGCCCGAGAAGTGGCTGCCGGCCTGGGTCGCGAAGGAGAACTTCGGCAAGGACAGGGCGCGCGTGGAGCGCCTGATGCGCAAACACGCCCAGACCGTGTGCGCGCACTACGGCACCCGGATCCAGAGCTGGGACGTGATGAACGAAGCGGTCGACCCGGCCGACGGCAAGATGCGCCAGAACGCCCTCACCCGCGCGTTCTCCGGCCCCGCCGGCGCGATCGAGCAGGTCGACCTGGCATTCCGCCTGGCCAAGGAATATGCCCCGCACGCCCAGCTGGTCTATAACGACTACATGCGCGAAGACTCGGGCAGCGCCAAGCACCGCGCCGGCGTGCTGACCATGCTGGCCGAGCTGAAGAAGCGCGGCACTCCGGTCCACGCCCTCGGCCTGCAGGCCCACATCGGCTCCTGGGACGAGAGCAAGAAGCGCGGCCGCGAAGACATGCTCGAATGGCGCAAATTCCTGGACGAAGCCACCGCCATGGGCTACGACCTGTTGATCACCGAGTTCGACGTCAACGACCGCGCCCTGCCGGCCGACATCGCCAAGCGCGACGCCGGCGTGGCCGCCGCCGCACGCGAATTCCTCGACGTGACGCTGTCCTATCCGCGCTTGAAGGACTTCCTGCTGTGGGGCATGGCCGACCACATCAGCTGGCTGCAGACCTGGGACGAGGCGCCGCGCAAGGACAAGCTGCCGCAGCGCCCCCTTCCCTACGACGCGCAGCTGCGCGCCAAGCCGCTGCGCGAGGCGATCGCGGACGCCATGCGCGCCATGCCGGACCGCCAGGCCTGAAGCCAGCTAGATTGCCCGAACCGACTCGCGCACAACAAGGGTCGGTTCCGGCACTTCCAGCTCGAGCGGCTGCTGGCGGATCATCCGCAGGATCGCCCGTCCAAGCCGCTGGCCGACGTCGAACAGCGGCTGGCGCACCGTCGTCAAGGGAGGCGTCGTGTACATCGAGCTGTGCAGGTCGTCGAAGCCGACCACGGACACTTCGTCCGGCACCGCGATGCCGCGCCGGAACAGGGCCAGCCGGGCGCCATAGGCGGTCAGGTCGTTGGCCGCGAAGATGGCCGTGAAGCGCTGGCCGGATGCGAGCAGGCGCTCGACCGCCTGCAGGCCGCCGGACTCCGAGAAGTCGCCGGGCAGCACCAGCTTGCGCTGCGGCTTGATCCCGTGCCTGGCCAGGGTGTCGCGGTAACCGGCCAGGCGCGCCAGCGCGTCGCGGTGCTCGGAGGGGCCTGCGATGAAGGCGATGTCGCGGTGGCCGTGTTCCACCAGGTGCTCGACCGCATCGCAGGCGCCGCGGTAGTTGTCCAGGCAGAAGCCATAGGTGCGCGGGCCCTGCAGGTCGCGTCCGAAGGCGACGATCGGCACCTGCTCTGACAGCGCCAGGATCTGCTCGTCCTTCAGGTTCCCGCTCAGGATCACCAGGCCGTCCACCCGGCGCGCGATCAGCAGTTCGATGCGCTCCGCCTCTTCGTCCGCATGCCAGTGGCCGGACACGATCAGCGGCGCATACCCGGTGCCCTGCAGGGCTTCGTCGACGCCGGCCATGGCGTCGGCAAAGTAGCCCGAGGCCAGCGACTGGGTCAGGATGCCGATGGTGCGCGAGCTGCCGGTCTTGAGGTTCTGGGCGAGCACGTTCGGCTTGTAGTTCAGGCGTTCGATCGCCTGTTCGATCGCCTGGCGCTTGTCGTCGGAGACCTTGGCGGTGCCGTTCAGCAGGCGCGACACCGTCGCCGCCGACACCCCGGCCACGCGGGCGACTTCATGGACAGTGGCCGTCGGCCTGTCGGATGCTTTTCTCATGCATGCTTTCGGCCGGAACGGCAGCTCGGGGCCGCGGCCAGGGGTGGAAAATTGCCAGTATAGCAGCAGCTACCACGCTACTACCCGCCAAAATATCGTTGACACCCGCTCCGGCACCCGCATATGATGAAATCGATTTCATACACGGGTTCGCAGTGGCGGCGCTGACACGCCACCGGGCCTCGCCGCCAACCTCGACACCATCCGCCATGACCGATTCCACGCAATTCCCTCCTGATTTCACCTGGGGCGTCGCCACCAGCGCCTTCCAGATCGAAGGAGCCGCCGACCTCGATGGCAAGGGGCCGTCGATCTGGGACACCTTCTCGCGCAATCCCGCCAACATCAAGGACGGCAGCAACGGCGACGTCGCCTGCGACCACTACCATCGCTACCGTGAGGACGTCGGCCTGATGGCCGGCCTGGGCGTGGATGCCTATCGCTTCTCGATGGCCTGGGCGCGCGTGCAGCCGGCCGGCAAGGGCGCGTGGAACGAAAAGGGCTTCGATTTCTACGCGCGCCTGCTCGATGCGCTGCAGGAAAAAGGCATCGCGCCGCACCTGACCCTGTACCACTGGGACCTGCCGCAAGGCCTGCAGGACGAAGGCGGCTGGCTCGCGCGCGACACCGCCTACCGCTTCGCCGACTATGCGGAGGAAGTGGCGCGCCGCTTCGGCGACCGCCTGGCCAGCATCGCGACCCACAACGAACCCTGGTGCACCGCCAATCTGGGCTACGGCAATTCGCAGTTCGCCCCCGGCGTCACCGACGCCAAACAGGCGATCCAGGTATCGCACCACCTGCTGCTCTCGCACGGCCTGGCGATGCGCGCGATGCGATCCTTGAGTCCGCGCGCCGCGCTCGGCATCGTGTTGAACCAGTGGACCTCGGACCCGGCCACCGATAGCGAGGCCGACCGCGCGCTGGCGGAGCTGGAGTGGGCGCGCTCGGTGCAGTGGTTCATGGACCCGATCCTGAAGGGCCGCTACCCGGAACTGGCGCTGCGCGCGCACGGCCCCAACGCCCCGCAGATCGCGGAGGGCGACCTCGAGATCATCCAGGGTCCGCTCGACTTCCTGGGCGTGAACTACTACTTCCGCCACTATGCCAGCGCCGAGACGCCGCCGCGCACAGCGCCGGCCGTGCTGGGCACCACCGACATGGGCTGGGAAATCTACCCGCAGGGCCTGACCGAGCTTCTCCTCAAGCTCAAGGATGAATATACTCTGCCGCCCATCTACATCACCGAGAACGGCATGGCCTCGCCCGACCGCGTCGAGGCGGGACAGGTGAACGATACCTCCCGCATCCGTTTCGTCGAGCAGCACCTGGCGGCCCTGAAGAAGGCCATGGACGCGGGGGTGGACGTGCGCGGCTATTTCATGTGGAGCCTGATGGACAATTTCGAGTGGAATTCGGGCTACGCCAAGCGCTTCGGCATCTACCACGTCGATTATGCTACCCAGCAGCGCACGCCGAAGGTCAGCGCCCACTGGTACCGCGACTTCGTCGCGGCCCAGCGCCGGCAGCGCCACGCGGCATGACGCGCAGCGCAGGCAAATAAAAAGAAACACGGAGGAGACAATGAACGACGAACAATACCGGGACGGACCGCGCCTGGTGGCCGACATCGGCGGCACCAATGCACGCTTTGCCCTGGAGCGCGCCCCGGGCTCGATCGAAGCGACCGAGACCCTGGCCTGCGCCGACTACCCGCGCTTCCAGGACGCGGCGCGCGCCTACCTGGAACGCCACCGCACACCCGCGGCACCGGTGCGCCATGCGGTGATCGCCATCGCCAATCCGGTTGAAGGCGACCACGTCAAGATGACCAACCACTGCTGGGAGTTCTCGCTGCAGGCGGCGCGCGCCGAACTGGGGCTGGAGACCCTGCTGGCCGTGAACGACTTCGCCGCGCTGGCGATGGCGCTGCCGCAGCTGGCCGCCTCGGAGCTGGTGCAGGTGGGCGGCGGCGCGCCGGCGCTGGATGGCGCGATCGGCCTGGTCGGCGCCGGCACCGGCCTTGGCGTGGCGGGCCTGCTGCCCGCGCATGGACGCTGGAACGTCCTGCAAAGCGAAGGCGGCCACGTGGCCTTTTCGCCCGCCGACCGCCGCGAGCAGGACATCCTGGGCTACTGCTGGCAGCGCTGGGATCACGTCTCGGCCGAACGCCTGGTCTCCGGGCCCGGCCTGGCGCTGATCCACGAAGCGCTGCGGGCACGCGCCGGCCTCGCCCCCGCGCCGCTGGAGCCGGCCGTCATCGTCGAACGCGCCCTGGATGGCAGCGATCCGCTGTGCGTCGACACCCTCGACAGCTTCTGCGGCATGCTCGGCACCGTGGCGGCCAACCTCGCCGTGATCCTGTGCGCGCGCGGCGGCATCTACATCGGCGGCGGCGTGGTGCCGCGCCTGGGCGAATGGTTCGCGCGCTCGCCGTTTCGCGCCCGCTTCGAGAACAAGGGGCGCTTTTCAAGCTTTGCCGCGCGCATTCCCTGCTTCGTGATCCATGCGCCCTACCCGGCCCTGGCCGGCGCCGCCGCCATGCTGGCGGAGCACCTGGATGCGCGACCGGCCGGGCACGGCTTGCCGCAGGCGACGATGGAGGTGCAGCATGGGCACGCCTGAGCGCAGCCGCCACCCGCTGCTGTGGGTGCCGACCGGCTACTTCACGATGGCGCTCGGCTACGTGATGCTCACCAGCGTCACCGCCATCATGTTCAAGAACCTGGGCATGGACAACGGCCGCGCCGCGCAGTATTCCAGCCTCCTGATCCTGGCCTATACGATCAAGCCGCTGTTCGCCCCGTTTGTGGAGATGTACCGCACCAAGAAGTTCTTCGTGCTGTGCGCGCAGGTGGCGATCGGGCTCGGTTTCGCGGGCGTCGGCCTGGCATTGGGCCTGCCCGGCTACATGGGCATCCTAATGGCGGTGTTCTTCGCGCTCTCCTTCATCGGCGCCACCCAGGACATCGCCAGCGACGGCGTCTACGTCACCTCGCTCGACTCGCGCGCCCAGTCGCTGTATTGCGGCATCCAGAGCCTGTCCTGGAACATCGGTCCGATCGTCGCGGCGGGCGGCATGGTGTACCTGAGCGGCTACCTGCACAGCAACGTGTTCGGTCACGATCCCAAGGTCTTCGGCCCCGACTGGGTCGAGTCCTGGCGCATCATCTTCTTCCTGGTCGCCGGACTGACCCTCCTGATGGCGCTGTGGCACGCGCGCGCGATGCCGGAAGGGGCGCGCGCCGCGGACACGCCGTCGAGCGTAAGCGACGCCGGACGCATCCTGCTGGACGCCTTCGTCAGCCTGTTCCAGAAGCGCGACATCTGGAAGATGATCGCCTTCGCCTTCCTGTTCCGGCTCAGCATCGGCTTCCTGGAGAAGATCGGTCCCTTCTTCATGGTCGACCCGGCCTCGAAAGGCGGGCTGGGACTGTCGAACGAGATGCTCGGCCTGATCTACGGCACCTACGGCCTGGCCGCGGTGCTGCTCGGCTCCCTGCTGGGCGGCTGGTACGTGGCGCGGCGCGGCCTGAAGTCGACCCTGTTCGTGCTGTGCTGCGCGGTGAACATCCCGAACGTGACCTTCCTCCTGATGAGCATCTACCTGCCGGACAGCCTGCTGGCCATCACGGCGGGCGTCGTCATCGAGAAGTTCTTCTTCGGCTTCGGCGCCGTGGGCTTCATGATCTACCTGATGCAGCAGCTCGCGCCGGGCAAGTACACCACGACCCACTACGCTTTCGGCACCGGCCTGATGGGACTATGCAACCTGGTGACCGGCGTGGTCAGCGGCCACCTGCAGGAAATGATGGGCTACATCGGCTACTTCAGCTTCGTGATGGTGGCGACCATCCCGTCCTTCCTGGCGACCTGGTTCGCGCCTTTCCACCATGACGACGGCAGCCAGCCTGCCGTCGCCGTGCAGGAGGACGGTGTGCCGCCCGCCGGTTCGCCCCACCCCGCCGCCTGAGCGGCGCCACGGCCGGGCCTGCGCGCCCGGCCGTCTTTCTTTGCTCGAACAGCGCCGGGTCACACCGCTGCCCGTGCCTTCACGCAATCTACGCTATGCTCACGGGTTCGACAGCTCGGACACAAGGCACAATGCGTATTTTCCTCTTCTTTTCTAGCGGCGCCACCACGCCCCCGCACGGCAATCCGGCCGACTCCAGCCGCAACCCGAAGCGAATGGAGCGCACCTGATGTTTCATCTGATGTTCAGTTTGCCCTGCGTGGTCGTGCTGATACGCTGGTTATTGCCCTTGCCCTTGGCCGGGCGCACGAAGCTCGCTGGCGCCGTGGTGTTAGTGCTGGCCTCGCAATATCACCTGTGGTCGCGCTTTTCTTCCGGCAGCGTGTTTTCGCCGGAATTTCCGAAATCCCTCATCATCCTGTTCAATTGGGCGTTTGGCGCCATGTTGCTGCTGGCTGTGTTCCAGCTCGTGCTCGATGTTGGCGCCCTGGTGCTCGCACTGGTCCGGCGCCGCCGCGTACCGATCCCTGCGCGCCTGCGCGGCGCGATCGGCGTCACGGCCATGCTGCTGGCCGCGCTCGGCGTCATGCAGGCGATCAAGCCGCCGCCGCTGAAGGACGTACAGATCGCAATAAAGGACTTGCCGCGCGAGTTAGACGGCTATCGGGTGCTGCACCTGACCGACCTGCACATCAGTCGCCTGTTCGACGCAGCATGGACACGCAAGCTCGTCGATGATGCCAATGCGCTCGGGGCGGACCTGATTGTCATCACCGGTGACCTCATCGATGGCGATGTCGCGAAGCGCGAAGCCGACGTGGCCGCGCTGCGTGACTTGCGCGCCCGGGACGGCGTTTGGGTCATTCCCGGTAATCACGAGTACTTTTTTGGCCACAGCGAATGGATGGCGTATTTTGCCGGGCTCAACATGAGGCCTCTGGACAATAGACATACCATCATCAGTCGAGGTAGCGGCCAACTGGTGCTCGCCGGCGTAAACGACGTGACCGCCCCGCGCACCGGCGCTCCCGCGCCCGACCTCGATGCGGCGCTGCGCGGCGCGCCAAGCGGCGTTCCCGTCGTGCTGCTCGACCACCAGCCCAGGAATGCCCGCTTTTCAGCCAGCCGTGGCGTCGCGCTGCAATTGTCCGGCCACACGCACGGCGGCATGATCCTCGGGCTCGACCGGGTGGTGGCGCGGGCCAACAATGGCTTCGTCTCGGGCCGCTACGAGGTCGACGGCATGACGCTGTACCTGAACAATGGCACGGCCCTGTGGCCAGGCTTCGCGCTTCGGCTTGGCGTGCCTGCCGAGCTGACGCGGATCACGCTGCGGCGTCAGGCGTTTTGAGCGCTGCGGCAGCAAAGGCGCAAGCGTAGCGTCGGCCCGTTTCCCTCATCGGGAGCAGTGTCTTGACGCCGGCACCGCGGACGGCTCCGTGGCTGAGCGCAGAGCCAGCGCTTGTCGCACGCTTCCTGCTTGATCGAGGATGCTACCGGCAGGAGGAATGACACACGCCCGTCAACGCCGGACATCGTCGCTAACGTCGGACAGCCAATAACGATACGGGCCCCAAAAAGGAGCCCGTATCGTTATCCCTTGGAGCGAAGACGGAGTCGGACCCATCTGGACGGCTCTGCGGGCCGTTATGAGCTCTGCGAATCAACAACATAGCTTTGAACCACGTTTTCGAAATAACCTGCTCAACACGCCAAAGTACCAGGTCTTCATGAACTTCTCGCAGGACTTCTACAAAGCGCGGGCATTGTGAATGAGACCGGCGCCTCCAAATAAGCGTATATTCATCGATTGGATGAATAGGAACACGCAAAGGGGTTGGTAATGAATAAGCTCATCTACAAGGGCGCGCTGGCAGTGGCGGTGACGATCGTTTCATTGAATGCATCGGCCGAAGCGATCGTGACGTTCGCCCATCCTGCAAACATGGCGGACGTGCCGCGCTCGGTTATCGACCGGGAAAACATGGAGTGGCACTTTAGCGAGCATTTCGCGAACCTGTCGAAACAGTTGCCGGCGGGGCAAAACTTGAAGGTCGAGATGCTCGATATCGACTTGGCCGGGGACGAGTTCCCGCGCGTGGCGATTCGTGATGTGCGCGTGCTGAAGGGCCGCGCCGACTGGCCGCGTCTGCACTTGCGCTACACCATCGAGCAGGACGGGAAGGCAGTGCGCACCGGGGAAGCCAAGCTGTCCAATCCGAATTACCTGATGGGAATTAATCGCTATCCCCACGAGATGTACTCGCACGAGAAGCAGATGGTCGAGGACTGGTGGCGCAAGGAGGTGATGGCGGCGCACTGAGCGCCCATCTATTATCCCGCAGACGTCACGAATGGCAGGAACCGACCCAAAGCGGACACGTCGGTTTACGCGAAATTGTCGCGCAACCTGTTCCGCGCCTGCTGTAACTGTTCCACCTAATCTTGCTGGAACGGAGGCACAAGCTGCTTCTGGAGAGGTCCGAGCAAATTCGAGAGTGCCCGCTCCTCCGCTTGGTCAACAATCATCAATTCGTTCGACTCGTCAAAGCGGCTGAGAAATTCAAACAAGACCAGTGCTTCGTCAGCGCTTAGAGAAATCTGGACCTCAGAAGTATCGCTTTGTTTGTTCATGTGTTTTCCAAGGTCTGGCTTGAGTAGCTAAGGTCCGCTTATGGCCGAAGGCGACCGTTGACCTCAGCATAGCAGGTAGCAAGGACAAAAAAATCGCAGACTGGCACGAAAGACACATTCGACATGGAGCAACCCCTCAAGATGCACGTTGTTTCAGCCACTAGATTCAGCATGAGCGGTTGTAAACGATACAGCTCTCCAACTCACAACTAGCGTTAAACAGTCAATCCGATCCGCAGCCCCACTCAGTCAACGCGACATAAGCAAAAAGTCCGCTGTAGCGAACGCCCGTCCGCAGCCAAGGCTACTACACTGATCCTGTCCATTCACGGCAAGCCTGGAGGCGTCATCGCAGGCAGCGCCTCATCACGGGAACCGATCATGCTCCGCATTCGCTTGCACAACTGCCGCCGCTTGCACACCCATCGTACCCTACCCTTCCTGCTGGCTTGCCTGTCGGCTCTAACGCCGCTGTCATCCGCCAGTAGCGATGCCGCGGTACAGGCAGCGAGCGCCGATACCCGTTATGACCGCGTCGCACGGAGCCCGGATGGCATCGGCAAGCGCTACATGGGCCGCGAGATTGCCGGCGTGATGGGGTGGGAGGGCGCCGAATGGCTCGAGCGCGAAAGTCGGGCACGGGAGGAACGGCCGGAATTGCTTCTGCGAGAACTGGCGCTGGCGCCGGGGATGACGGTGGCCGACATCGGCGCCGGCACCGGCTACTACACCTGGCAGCTGGCGAAACAGGTCGGCCCCGGCGGGCGCGTGTATGCAGTCGACGTCCAGCCAGAAATGATCAGCATGCTCGACAGCCAGATGGCGAAGCGCGGCGTGCGCAATGTGGTCTCGGTGCTAGGCAGCGAAACCACCGTCAAACTGCCGCCGGCCAGCGTCGACCTGGCGATCATGGTCGATGTCTATCACGAGCTCGCTTATCCTGCGGAGGTCCTCGACAGCATTGTCGACGCCCTGAAGCCGGGCGGGCGCGTCGTCTTCGTCGAATATCGGGCCGAGGATCCGTCAGTCGCGATCAAGCCGCTGCACAAGATGAGCGAGCGGCAGATACGGCGTGAAGCCACGGCGCATGGTCTGAAGTGGGAACGCAGCATCACATCGCTGCCGATCCAGCATGCGATCGTGTTTCGGAAGCCCTGAGCACAGATCTTCTTGCGAGCTCCTCAGCGTTTGACATCCATCTCGAAAGGCAGCGCCGGCAGGCCGGACTTGCTGTCGTAGAGCGTACAGGTCGGCGCGTCGCCCCAGCAATAGCGGATTTTTTTCGCATCGGCGGCTGCGGGCAGCACGACCCGGCTTCCCGCGACACGGGCTTCGGTCCAGCGGCAACCGGTCTCCGTGCAGATCTCGAAACCGATCGGCCCGGCGGCGCCATAAGCGACCAGGAAAGCTTCGAGCCCATCGAAATCCACTGCCACCCCGTCCCCTTGCGCGACGGCCGACTTCACCATCGGTCCGTTGGCGCTGCCTGGCTGGCCATACAGCTTGACCGCGAACCCACGCGCCAACCGCTCGCCGACGCCCTGCTTGTTGGCGGGATGGATGTCGGTCGGGTCGCCCAGGTCGATCGCGGTCGCCAGCACCGCGTTCGAATCGGCCAGCACCGCACGGCGCTGCTCCTCGCGCAGCTGCGCCCAGCCCGATTCGACCGGCTGCGCCGGACGGGCGCCGAAGTTCGCCAGCTGGACCACGCCGAAGGCCATGTCTTTGCCAAACTGGCCGCGCCAGTCCTTGAACAGGCGCCCCAGCAGGCCCTGGTAAGGCGAGCCGACGTTGCTCTCGCCCTGGTACCAGAGCGCCCCCTTGAAGGGGAAGCGGCCCAGCGGCGCAATCATGCCGTTCGAGAGCACGCTGACCCCGGCCATCGCATCCCAGGGCGCGCGCGGCGGATAGCGGTTTGCGCTCGGCGGCATCTGCCAGCGCCAGCCCATCAAGGGCAGCACGCTGCCGTCGGCCAGGCGCAGCTGGCGCGGCTGGTCGCCGTACATCCCGCCGTAGCTCCACAGGTCGAGCACGTTCAGCACGATCGTATTGTCGCCTGCCTTGAGCGTACCGGCGGCCAGCGGGTAGGCGCGCGCAGTGCCGGCGCCCGCCGTGAAGCCGACCGGCTTGCCGTTCACCCAGGTAGTATCGACCTCGTCGATCAGGCCGAGTTCGAGCGTCGCGGCCTGCGCCGCCTGCGCCGGCGTCAAGCTCGCATTAGCGCCGTACCAGATGCTGCCGTCATACCCGGACAGCTCGGGCACGCCCCAGTTTTCCCAGTTCTTCGCGACATCCGGCGCCGCCTTCCACGCCGCCAGGTCCGCCGCAGAGGAAGTCCAGGGCCGCCCCGGGCCGCCGGAAGCCTGCCACCAGGCTTCGACCTCCTTGCCGAAGGCGATGCTGGCCTTGGCCGGGTCCTTCGCGTACAGCGCCAGCAGTTCCTGCTGCCGCGCATAGTCCGGCAGCGAGGCCGCCGGCGAGAGCCAGGCCGTCAGGTTCGAGCCGCCCAGCGAGGCGTGCACCAGGCCGACCGGCAGCTTGATCTTGCGCTGCAGTTCCTTGCCGAAGAAGTAACAGGTGGCCGACCAGTCGGCGACGGTCTTCGGCGATGCCGCCTGCCACGCCACCGGCTTGGCCAGCTGCGCGAGGGGCGCCGGCTGCGGATCGACGGCGACGGTCGCCATGCGCAGGTCCGGATTGGTCGATGTGCCGATCACCGTGTCCGCATTCAGGGCGCGGTTGACGGTGAGCTGCATGTTCGACTGGCCCGAGCACAGGAAGACGTCGCCGGTGACCACGTCGCCCAGATTCACCCGCTGGCCGCTGCTGCTCCCGACTGCCAGGGTATCGCTGCGTCCCGCGGGCAGAGTCGGCAAGGTGACAGAGAAGCGTCCGGCGGCGTCGGCGGTGGTCTTCCAGCTACCGCCGAAGCCGCTCACGGTGATGTGCTCGCGGGCGCCGGCGCGGCCCGACACGACTGCGCCCTGGCGTGGCAGCACCATGTGGTCCTGGAACAGGCTGTCCAGTTGCAGGCGCGGCGCTCCCGCGGCCAGGGCTGGCGCCGCTTGCGCCAGCAAGGCGGCGGAGATGATGAGTTGTCGCATGCGTCTCCCCTGGTGTCAGCGTGCGCGGCCACGCGCGTCCAGCGTGCTGGCCGGCAGGTCGACGGTCACGCTGGTGGCGTTGGCGGTGGAGGCGTCTTCGGCCAGGACCAGCTTGATCTTGCCTTTCGGACGACGCCAGGTGCGCGACTTCTCGTCGAACATGGCCAGCACGCGCGGCTCCACCGCGACCTCGACTTCCTTCGTCTCGCCCGGCTGCAGGGCGACCTTTCTCCAGGCGGCCAGGCGCTTCGGCGCCTCCCATTTGGTGGCGAGCGGCGACGCGTACACCTGCGGCACGTCTTTGCCGGCTACGTTGCCGGTGTTGGTGACCTTGAAGCGCACGTGCAGGCGGCCATCCTTGACCTGGCCGGACAGTCCTGAATACGCGAAGGTGGTGTAGGACAGGCCGTGCCCGAACGGGAACAGCGGCTTGTGGCCCTTCAGGTCGAACCACTTGTAGCCGACCGCCGCACCTTCGTGGTAGTCGACGGCGAACTGCAGCTCGGGGTTCTTCGGGTCGCCATCCAGTTTCGGGCGCGGCAGCTGTTGCTCGGATTGCGGGAAGGTGGCCGGCAGGTGGCCGGACGGGTTGACCGCGCCGAACAGCACATTGGCGATCGCCTCGCCGCCGCTGGTGCCCGGATACCACGCTTCCAGCACGGCCGGGACGCGCGCCAGCCAGGGCATGGTGACCGGTCCGCCGGTCTGCAGCACGACCACGGTGCGCGCGTTGGCGCCCGCCACCGACGTGATCAGCTCTTCCTGGCCGTCCGGCAATGCGAGCGTCTGGGCATCGTTGGCCTCGCCGATCCACTGGTTGGCGAAGACCAGGGCGACGTCAGCCCCTGCGGCCACGCGCGCGGCGCGGGCCGGGTCGCGGCCGTCGTCGAATACCACCTTCGCATTCGGGGCCTGGGCCTGGACCGCGCGCAGCGGCGAGGACGGGTAGTACACCACCGGACCGGGCCAGGTGGCAGGCAACAAGCCCTTGACCGCGATGCCGCCCACTGGGTACACCTGGGACGAGCCGCCGCCCGAGAGCACGCCGGCATCCGCGTGGCCGCCGATGACGGCGATCGTGCGCACGGTTTTCGCGAGCGGCAGGAGTCGGCCTTCGTTCTTGAGCAGGACCATGCCCTCTTCCGCCGTCTGGCGGCTCACCGCGCCGTTGGCGGCGAAGTCGATCGCGCCGCCCGGCTTGAGCGGGTTGTCGACCACGCCCTTGGCGAACATGGTGCGCACGATGCGGGTGACCATGTCGTCCAGGCGCTTCTGCGGCACGGCCCCGGTCTTGACGGCTTCTTCCAGCGCGCCGCCGTAGTACGGCGACTTGTCGAATTCCTGGCCGGACTGCTGGTCCAGGCCGCTGTTGGCGGCGGCCACGGTGCTGTGGGTGGCGCCCCAGTCGGACATGACATAACCGCGGAAACCCCAGTCGCGCTTGAGCACCTCGCTCAGCAGCCATGGATGTTCGCAGGTATACGGTCCGTTGAGGCGGTTGTAGGCGCACATCACCGAGCCGGCGTCGGACTGCTCCAGCGCCAGCTCCATCGCCAGCAGGTCGGACATGCGCAGCGCCGCCTTGTCGATGCGGGCATCGAGCTCGTTGCGGCCGGTTTCCTGGTCGTTCAGCACGAAGTGCTTGAGCGTCGAGATGATCCGGTTCGATTCCACGCCCTTGATCGCCTGGCCGATCATGGTGCCGGCCAGCAGCGGATCCTCGCCCGCGTATTCGAAGTTGCGGCCGTTGCGCGGCTCGCGCTGCAGGTTCACGCCACCTGCCAGCATGACGTTGAAGCCGGAAGCACGCGCCTCCGAGCCGATCATGGCGCCACCGGCGTAGGCCACCTTCGGGTCCCAGGTCGAGGCGGTGCTCAGGCCGGAGGGCAAGGCGGTGCGCTCGCGCACGTTCGGGCCGGACTGCGAGGCCACGCCCTGGCCGGCGTCGGTCTCGAACAATGCCGGCAGACCCAGGCGCGGCGTGCCCGGGATATAGCCGGCCGACTGAGGCAATGCATCCGGATGCTTCTTGCTCTTGCCGAAATCGTGACCGAAATAGCCGAACACCCAGCGCAGCTTCTCCTGCTGGGTCATGGCCTGCACGGCGAGGCGGGCGCGCTGGTCGGCATCAAGGGAAGCATCCAGCCAGGGCTTCTGGGCCGGCTCGGCCGGCTCTGGCGCGGCGAAGGCGCCGGGGGTGAACAGCGGGAAGGCGGCGGCAATGGCCGCGACCAAGGCGGTGCGCGCCGCGGCGGCGGCGTGGTTCTTGCGATGCATGATGTCTCCTGATTGATTTCTTGTTGTGTGCTGCTGCCGCCGGCTCGTCGGCCGGCGGCTTGATGATTATTTCTTGCCGTCGGCGGGCCGGTAGTCGAACCAGTCGAAATCCGCCGGCGGCATGGCGGCGCCGTCGGCGCTGTGCGCCACCATCCCGAGCACCACCCCGGTGAAGCCGCCCGCGTCCTCGGAACTGAGCGGCGCAGCCGGCGCGCTGCCGAAGTCCGCGACTTCCCGGCCGCCGATGCTGTAGCCGAACACGTAACGCTCCGGACTGGCGCGCACGCTCAGCTCCACCTTGCCCGCAGCGAGGGGCGCTTCGCGCAGAACGGTGCTCACGCCCTTGACCCGGGTGACCAGTCGGATCACACGCGCCTTGCCGGTCCCGGCGACGAGCAGCTGGTAGTGGTTGTCCTCGTTCATGCGCAGCGCCAGCCCGGCCTGCTGGCCTTTGGCGCGCGGCGTGAAGTCGAGCAGCGTGGAAGCGCGCAGGTCCAGGTGCGCCTGGCGCTTGCCCACGAAAGCCGGGGTGCCGATGTCCGACAGCGACAGCTTGCCGCCCTTCAGGCGCAGGAAACCCGGCCGCTCGGACAGCGACCACAGGTCCTGGGCCGGCCCGCGCAGGAAGATCCACTCGCCGCCCAGCTTGCGCGCGCCGAACTCCTCGCGCGCCGCGGGCGCCGGCCACGGATGCGGCGCCGGCAATCCCGCCGCCTCTACCTTCTCGAGCAGCGGTGCGCCGCCATTGATCTTGAGCCAGCCATCCTGGGTCCATTCGACCGGCGCCAGCAGGGTCTCGCGGCCCAGGTGGTGCTTGTGCGCTAGGTGCCGCACCCCCAGCAGCACCATGAACCACTTGCCTTCCGGCGTCTGCACCAGGTCGGCGTGGCCGAGCGCCTGCAGCAGCAGGTCCGGGCGGTCGCGGTGGGTCAGGATCGGATTATCCGGCGCGCCTTCGAACGGTCCCCAGGGAGAGCGCGAGCGCGCCAGGATGACCACGTGGCCATAGGAAGTGCCGCCTTCGGCATGCAGCAGGTAGTACCAGCCGTTGATCTTGTACAGGTGCGGCCCTTCGGGCCAGACGCCCCCGGTACCGTTCCAGATGCGGCGCGGCTTGCCCTTCAGCTGGCCGGTGGCGACGTCGATCTCGACCTGGCCGATGCCGCCACGTTCGCCGCCATCCTGGTAAGTGAGGTAGACCTTGCCGTCGTCGTCGAAGAACAGCGAGGGGTCGATCCCCTGCACGTCCTTGATCCAGACCGGCTCCGACCAGGGGCCGGCCGGATTGGTGGCGTGGACGATGAAGTTGCCGCCGCCCGCCACGTTGGTGGTGATCATGTAGAAGTGGCCGCTCCCGCAGCGCAGGGTCGGGGCGAAGATGCCCTCCGAACTTTTCTGGCCTGCGAGCGGGAGCTGGCTCGGGCGGTCGAGCGCGTGGCCGGCCAAGCGCCAGTTGACCAGGTCCTTGCTGTGGTAGATCGGCACCCCGGGGAAGTACTCGAAGGTGCTGGTGGCGACGTAGTAATCCTCGCCATCCCGGCAGATGCTGGGGTCGGGGTTGAATCCCGGGATGACCGGGTTCCTGTATTCGCCTGCAGCGGCGGTGATTGCGCAGGACAGGCCAAGGGCCGCCCACGCTGCGAGACCGAAACGCATCCGAGTTCCTTTCGTGCACGTAATGTTAGCGCAACCAGTATAGGTTACAAAATGGTTACGAGCAACGAAAAGAAGCTGGAGAACACGCGCCGGAGAACACGGCGCGTGGATTGCAGGGTTTAGCGCACCGCTGCCACCGCGAGCGCGGTCATGTTGACGACCCGGCGCACGGTCGCGCTCGGGCTCAGGATGTGGACAGGCTTGGCCGCACCCAGCAGGATCGGGCCGACGGTGACGCCTTTGCCTGCCGCGACCTTCAGGACGTTGAACAGGATGTTGGCGGCGTCCAGCGAGGGCATCACCAGGAGGTTGGCGCTGCCCGCAAAGCCACTGGCGCCCTCGCCTGCCGGCTGGTACAGGCGCCGGATCTCTTCCGACAGCGCGGCGTCGCCATGCACCTCGCCGATCAGGGCCAGGTCCGGCGCGCTGGTCGCCAGCAGTTCGCGCGCTTCGCGCATCTTGCGCGCCGAGGGCCGCTCCGAGGAACCGAAGATCGAGTGCGACAGCAGCGCCGCCTTGGGCTCCAGCCCGAAGTGGCGCAGTTCGGTGGCGGCCAGGCGCGTGATGTCCGCCAGTTCCTGCGCCGACGGGCTGTCGTTGACGTAGGTGTCGGTGATGAACAGGGTCATCTTGTCCAGCACCAGGGCGTTCATCGCGGCCAGCACTCCCGTGCCGGGTGCGGTGCCGATCACGTCGCGCACATGGGCCAGGTGGCTGTCGTAGCTGCCCGCCATGCCGCAGATGAGCGCATCGACCTGGCCCGACTGCAGCAGGCGCGTGCCCTGCAGGGTGGCGTTGCCGCTGCCGTCCGGTTCGGCCAGCTCGTAGTCGACGCCCCGCGCCAGGCGCAGGCCGGACTGCTTGACCGCCTGTTCGACCGCTTGCGCCTCGCCGATCAGCACCGGCTTGGCCAGGCCTTCGTCGACCACGGTCTGCACCGCGCGCAGCACGCGCTGGTCGGTGCCTTCGGCATAGGCGACACGGCGCGGGCTGGCCTTGGCCTTGGCAAATACCGGTTTCATGAAGAAACCGGTGTGGTAGATCATCTCGCCCAGGCGCGCGCGGTAGGCGTCCATGTCGGCGATCGGGCGCGCGGCGACACCGGATGCCGCGGCCGCAGCGGCGACGGCCGGAGCGATCGCCGCCATCAGGCGCGGATCGAAGGGTTTCGGGATGATGTAGTCGGGACCGAAGCTCAGGTCCTGGCCGGCGTAGGCTTCGGCGACGGTGTCGTTGGCTTCGGCCTCGGCCAGCTGGGCGATCGCGCCGACGCAGGCCAGCTTCATCTCGTCGGTGATGCGGGTGGCGCCGCAGTCCAGCGCGCCGCGGAAGATGTAGGGGAAACAGAGGACGTTGTTGACCTGGTTCGGGTAGTCCGAACGGCCGGTGGCGATGATGCAGTCGGGACGCGCGGCCTTGGCCACTTCCGGGCGGATTTCCGGTTCCGGATTGGCCAGGGCCAGGATCACCGGCTTGTCCGCCATGGTCTTGACCATCTCGGCAGTCAGTACGCCGGCGGTCGAGCAGCCCAGGAACACGTCGGCGTCCTTGACGATGTCGGAAAGCAGGCGCGCTTCGGTAGCCTGGGCATAGCGCGCCTTGTTGGCTTCCATGTTGGCTTCGCGCCCCTGCCAGATCACGCCCTTCGAGTCGGTAACAAAAATGTTCTCCTGCTTCACCCCCAGGCTCACCATCATGTCGAGGCAGGCGATCGCCGCCGCCCCGGCGCCGGAAGCCACCAGCTTGACGGCGCCGATGTCCTTGCCCACCACCTTCAGGGCGTTGAGCAGGGCTGCGCTCGAGATGATGGCGGTGCCGTGCTGGTCGTCGTGGAAGACCGGGATGTTCATGCGCTCGCGCAGCTTCTTCTCGATGTAGAAGCACTCGGGCGCCTTGATGTCCTCGAGGTTGATGCCGCCGACGGTCGGCTCGAGCATGGCGATGGCGTCGACCAGCTTGTCCGGATCGTTCTCCGCCAGCTCCAGGTCGAACACGTCGACCCCGGCGAATTTCTTGAACAGGCAGCCCTTGCCCTCCATGACCGGCTTGGACGCCAGCGGGCCGATATTGCCCAGGCCGAGCACCGCGGTCCCGTTACTGATCACGGCCACCAGGTTGGCGCGCGAGGTGTAGTCGGCGGCGGTGCTCGGGTCGGCGGCGATTTCTTCGCAGGCATAGGCCACGCCCGGCGAATAGGCCAGCGACAGGTCGCGCTGGTTCGACAGCGGCTTGGTGGCCACTACCTCGATCTTGCCGCGCACGGGGTTGCGGTGGTATTCCAGCGCGTCGGTGCGCAGTTGGCTGTCGACGTTTGCGCCGAGGCTGCTCTCAGTGCTCATGGGTTCCTCTTTCTTGATATGCCGGAAGGCAGGTATGCATAAAACGCATAGCATACTGCACCGTAGGGATGCCCGTGGCACCGCATCCCAAACGCGCACGCGATTGCGCCGTCCGGGGCTAGTAGATCTCGGAGGCCGCCAGCCTCACCTGCTTGAGCAGCAGGTCAGCGCCCGGCGCCAGCAGGTGGTCCTGCTGGCGGATGATGCCGAAGGCGTCCATCTTGCAGGGCAGCTCGATCGGCAGGATGCGCATCACGTTCAGCGACGCGTAGTACTGCGCCACTTCCTGCGGCATCACGTGCAGCGAATCGGTCTGCTGCAGCAGCGTGGTGATGAGCAGCAGCGCGGTGGTGTCGACCACGTTCACGGGGGGCTGCAGGCCGGCGCGGCGGAACATCATGTCGAAGCGGTGGCGCAGGATGCTGCCGGGCGGCGGCAGGATCCAGGGCTGGTCGGCGATGTCTTCCAGGCGCAGGTCCTTGGCCTCGAGCAGCGCATGGCCGGGACGCACCACGGCGCAGGCGGGTTCCTCGGTCAGCTCCTCGTACACCAGGCCGCTCGAGTCTTCCTTCTCCAGGATGCGGCCGATCATGAAGTCGAGCGTGCCGCGCTGGAGCTTGTCGAGCAGGACGTTGCTGGGCTCGAGGTGCACGCCGATGCGCAGCAAGGGCGCCTGCTCCTTGATGCGCGCGATCGCGCGCGGCAGCAGCGCCATCGCCGGCGACATGATGACGCCCACTTCCACCTGCCCGGACAGGCCGGCCTTCAGGGCGACCAGGTCGTCGTGCGCCAGCGCCAGGCTGGTGAGCGCCATGCGCGCGTGGCGGATCATGGTCTCGCCGTAGATGGTCGGCTCCATCCCGCGCGGGAGGCGCTCGAACAGGCGCACCTCCAGCATCTCTTCCAGGTCCTTGATCTGCTTGGACGCCGCCGGCTGCGTCATGTGGAGTTCCTCGGCCGCGCGGTGGATGTTGCGGTAGTCGTCCAGCGCGATCAGGAGCAGCAGCTGGCGCGTCTTGAGGCGCGCCTTCAGAAACCAGTTGGGGTTCGTCGTATCCATCAGGAAATCATATCATTTGTGATATCGATCCAATGGAAATACCGTTCTGCGGCTATCACTTGCAGCCGGGCGAGGGGTTGGCGGCCGGGCCTTCCGCCGTTTGCGCCACCGGCAGCATCTTCCCGTCCGGGCCGTAGTGCAGTTCTTCCACCGCGACCGAGCGGCGGTATTCGCCGCCGGTCGGCAGCTTGCCGTTGTGGTAGAAGATGTAGGACTTGCCGTTGAACTCGACGATGGCCTGGTGGATCGTATTGACGTTGCTGTTCTTCTCCATGATCACCCCACCCCAGGTCCAGGGGCCGGTGGCCGTCGGGCCGCTCATGACCACGGTCTGTTCCGGGAACTTCTGCGAATACGAGAGGTAATACGTGCCCTTGCGCTTGTGCAGGTAGGCCGCTTCCACGAAGTTGTCCAGACCCACGGTGTGGATCGGGCCGTCGATCTCGATCATATTGGGCTTGAGTTTCGCATACTTCATCACCGTGTTGCCCCAGTACAGATAGGCCTGACCATCGTCGTCGATGAACACGGCGGGATCGATGTCGTCCCACGGAATCGGGGTTTCCTTGGTCATGTCGTTGGTGATCAAGGCGGTGCCGCGGGCGTCCACGAAGGGCCCGGTCGGACTATCGGAGACGGCGACGCCGATCGCCTTGCTCTTGAGGGTGGCGTGGTCCACGGTCGAGTAGAAGTAGTACTTGCCATTGCGCTTGACGATGTCGGAAGCCCAGGCGTCGCGGCCGGCCCATTTGAAGGTGCTGTAGCGCAGGGGCGAACCGTGATCGGTCCACTTCTTCATGTCGCAGCTGGAGTACACGCGCCACTCGTTCATCACGTACTCCTTGCCGCCGACCGGCGCCTCGTCCTTGCCGACATAGAGGTAAACGCGGCCGTTGTCGACCAGCGCGGCCGGGTCGGCGGTGAAGATGTCCTTCACGATGGGATTCGAAGCCCCGGCCAGGGGCGCGGCCAATGCAGCGGCCAGTCCGGCCACGAGTACGGACATCTTATTCATCACGTCTCCTTATATATTGCTTTTATTTATTAGCTTTGCTTCTGACGGAAGCCCATCAAGCGTTGGACCACGCAGAACACGAACAGCAGCGCGCCGATGACGATCTTGGTCCACCAGGAGCTGAGGGTGCCGTCGAAGGCGATCAGGGTCTGGATGGTGCCGAGCACCAGCACGCCCGACAGCGCGCCGAGGATGTAGCCGTAGCCGCCGGTCAGCAGGGTGCCGCCGATGACGACCGCCGCGATGGCATCCAGCTCGGTACCCTGCGCATGCAGGCCGTAGCCGGACAGCATGTAGAACGAGAACAGCAGGCCGCCCAGCGCCGCGCAGAAGCCGCTGAAGGCATACACCGCTACCTTGGTGCGGCCCACGGCCAGGCCCATCATCGCGGCCGACTGCTCGTTGCCGCCGATGGCGTACACCGCGCGTCCGAAGGACGAGTAATGCGCCATCCACACCGCCAGCAGCAGCATGCCGATCGCGATCAGGGCGCCCGGCGACAGGAAGCCGCCCAGGAAAGGCAGCTGGGTCTGCGACATGGCCACGAACAGCGGATCCTCGATGGTGATCGACTCGATGCTGATCAGGTAGCACAGGCCGCGCGCCAGGAACATGCCGGCCAGGGTGACGATGAAGGGCTGCAGGCGGAAGAAGTGGATGATCGCCCCCATGGCGCCCCCAAAACACGCACCGCCCAGCAGCACGAGCGCGATCACCGCCAGCGGCGGCCAATGCGCCACCTGCAGCAGCCAGGCCGCCACCATGGTGCTCAGGGCCAGCACCGCGCCCACAGACAGGTCGATGCCGCCCGAGAGGATCACGACGCCCATGCCGATCGCCAGCACCAGCAGGAAGGCGTTGTCGATCAGGAGATTGAGCATCACCTGCAGCGACAGGAAGCCGTCATAGGCCTGGCCGCCGGCCAGCAGCATGGCCGCCAGCAGGACCACCGTCGCGGCCGAGGTGAACCAGGGCGCATTTGTCACGTTCTTCATGCCGCCCTCCTCTTCCACAGGCTCTTGAACTGGTCGGACTGCGAAATGCAGACCAGGAACACCACGCTTGCTTTCACGACCATGTTGACCTCGGGTGGGACACCCAGCGAATAGATGGTGTAGGTGAGCGTCTGGATGATCAGCGCCCCGATGATGCTGCCCATCAGCGAGAACTTGCCGCCTGCGAGCGAGGTTCCGCCCAGCGTGACCGCCAGGATCGCGTCCAGCTCAAGCATCAGGCCGGCGTTGTTGGCGTCGGCGCTCTTGACGTTGGAGCTGATCATCAGCCCGGCCATGCCGGCGCAGGCGGCGCTGAACACGTACACGAAGACGACCAGGGCCGCGGTGCGGATGCCGGCCAGGCGCGCCGCCACCGGATTGATGCCGACCGCCTGGATGAACAGGCCCAGCGCCGTGTGCCGCAGCAGCAGGCTGGTAGCGGCGAACACCGCGATCACCACGAACAGCGCGAATGGCAAGCCGAGCAAATAGCCACTACCCAGGAAGAAGAAGGGCTGGTAGTAGACGGTAACGATCTGGCCGTCGGTGAGCAGCTGGGCCAGGCCGCGCCCGGCCACCATCAGGATTAGCGTGGCGACGATCGGCTGCAGGCCCAGGCCCGCCACCAGCGCGCCGTTCCACAGCCCGCACAGCACGGCCGCACCCATGGCGGCCAGCAGGGCCAGCCCCATCGGCGTCTGCGCCACGTACTCGGGCACGCCGTTGTTGATCACCATGGTGCCGCCGATGAGCATCGACGCGACGGTGCCGGACAGGGCCACCACCGCGCCCACCGAAATGTCGATGCCGCGCGTGGCGATCACCAGGGTCATGCCGATCGCGGCCAGCATCAAGGGAGCGGCGCGGTTGACGATGTCGACCAGGCTGCCGTACAGGTGGCCTTCCTTGATCTCGAGGTGAAAGAAGCCCGGAATCAGCAGGAAGTCGATCAGGAGCAGCAGGGCCAGCGCGGCCAGGGGGCGGAACAGCGGATGCTGGAACACCGAGGGTTTTGCTGCCTGCGCGGGCGCCAGCACGGTTTCCTTGACAGCGACGTTCATGCGCTGCCCTCCCCGGCGATCACGTGCAGCACCGAGCTGTCGTCCAGCTCACCGCGGCCGTACTCGCCGCAGGCCTTGCGGTCGCGCATGACCACGATGCGGTCGCTCACGCGCAGCACCTCGGGCAGCTCGGACGAGATGAACAGAATCGACATGCCCTTGCGGCACAGGGTGGTAACGTAATCCATGATTTCCTGCTTGGCGCGCACGTCGATGCCGCGCGTCGGTTCGTCGAGGATCATCAGCTTCGGCTCGGTGGCCAGCCAGCGGGCCAGCAGGACCTTCTGCTGGTTGCCGCCGGAGAGCGTGCCGATCGGCGTTTCGATGCTCGCCGTCTTGATCCCCAGTTGTTTGACATAGTGGGCCGCCAGTTCCTGCTGGCGGCGCATCGGAATCGCGCGCAGCAGCCCCTGACGCGCCTGCAGCGCCAGGATCAGGTTCTCGCGCACCGACAGGGCCAGGATCGCGCCCTCGTGCTTGCGGTCTTCCGAGCAGAAGCCGATGCCCTGTTGAATGGCGTCGCGCGGCGTGGAGAACACGCGGCTGCGGCCATCGATCTCGATCGCGCCGCCGTCGGCCTTGTCGGCCCCGAACAGCAGGCGCGCGGTCTCGGTGCGGCCGGAACCGAGCAGGCCGGCCAGGCCGAGCAATTCTCCCTTGCGGATCTCGAGGTCGATCGGATTGAGCACACCCTTGCGCGCCAGCGCCTTGGTGCGCAGGAAGGTCTCGGTGGCTTCGCCGGCTGCGGCGCAGGCACTGCCGGTTTCTTCTTGCGCCTCGGCCGGTGCGCCGATCATCTTGTTGACCAGGGCCAGGCGCGACAGCTCGCTGCACAGGTACTCGCCTTCGCGCTCGCCGTTGCGCATCACGGTGATGCGGTCGGAGATCGCATAGGTCTGATCGAGGAAGTGGGTGACGAACAGGATCGCCATGCCCTGCTCCCGCAAGCCGCGCAGCACCGAGAACAGCAGCTGGACTTCGTTCTCGTCCAGGCTCGAGGTGGGTTCATCGAGGATTAGGACCTTGCTCGAGATGTTCAGCGCCCGTGCGATCGCCACCATCTGCTGGATCGCGAGCGGAAAGCTCGACAAGGGTTGACTAACGTCGACGTCGATCTGCAGGCGCGCCAGCAGTTCGCTGGCCTGGCGGCGCATGCCGCGCCAGTCGATCATGCCGAAGCGGCGCGGATAGCGTCCAATGAAGATGTTTTCCGCGACCGACAGGTTCGGGCACAGGTTCACTTCCTGGTAGACCGTGCTGATGCCGAGCTGCTGGGCGTCCTGGGTGGAAGCCGGCGCGATCGGGCGGCCATCGAGCATGATGCTGCCGCGCTCGGGCTGGTAGACGCCGGTGAGGACCTTGATGAGGGTCGACTTGCCGGCGCCGTTCTGGCCCATCAGCGTGTGGACTTCGCCAGGAAACAGGCGCAGGCCCGCGTCCGACAGCGCCTTCACGCCCGGGAATTGCTTGTGGATGCCGGTCACTTCCAGGACCGGCGCCACGGTGGTCGAGGCGAGCATGGCCGCCTCAGTATTTACGGTTCGGGAATTCCTTGGCCGCGACTTCAGCTGGGAACACACCCTCGTTCACGGTAATACGCTTCGGCACCGGCTTGCCCGCCTTGACCATTTGCGCGGTCTGGATCAGCTGCGGGCCGAGCAGCGGGTTGCACTCGACGGTGACGTTGAGCTTACCCTGCAACATGGCCTCGAACGCGCCGCGCACGCCGTCGATCGACACCACCAGGATGTCCTTGCCCGGCTTCAGGCCTGCTTCCTCGATGGCCTGGATCGCGCCGATCGCCATGTCGTCGTTGTGCGCATAGAGCACGTTGATGTTCTTGCGGTCGGACTTGAGGAAGGCTTCCATCACCTCCTTGCCCTTGGCGCGGGTGAAGTCGCCGGTCTGCGAGCGGATGATCTTCAGCTTCGGATGGTCCTTGATAACTTCCGCAAAGCCGGCCTTGCGGTCGATCGCCGGCGCCGAGCCGACGGTGCCCTGCAGCTCGACGATGTTGTAGCTGCGGTTCGGGTTCTTCTTCTGGTGCTCGACCAGCCAGCGCGCGGCGCGGCGGCCCTCTTCCACGAAGTCGGAACCGATGAAGCTCACGTACAGCGAGGGGTCGCTCACCTTGACGGCGCGGTCGGTGAGGATGACCGGGATCTTGGCGGCCTTGGCTTCGCGCAGCACGGTGTCCCAGCCGGATTCCACGACCGGCGAGAAGGCGATCACGTCGACGCGCTGGGCGATGAAGGAGCGGATCGCCTTGACCTGGTTTTCCTGGCGCTGCTGGGCGTCGGCGAATTTCAGGTTGACGCCGGCCGCCTTGGCGGCGCTCTTGATCGAGGCGGTGTTGGCGGTACGCCATTCGGATTCGGCGCCGACCTGGGAGAAGCCGATGGTGAGGGGTTTGGCGGCGTAAGCCGGCATCGCGCAAGCGATGGCACAGGCGGCAGCGCTACCCAGGAGGGTTCTGCGGGTGAGGGTCATTACCTAGTCTCCGGTATTGTTGTTTCGCAATCGTAAGACAAAGTGTGATGCTGATCCAATCATATTTGTGCTTAAGTAGATACCGGATTCGATATCACTACCTTGGGGCCTTCCCTTCCTTGCATGCACGATGCATCAAAACGGGGTTTGGACGGATTCGGCAGGGACAACTGCTGCATACTCGACTACTATTATTTCCGCAGGACAATATGGAATGAATATGGGCAGACGCAGAAACAAGGGTTTGGTCAACGATCTGGTCGCTCTGCCCTGGCAGTTCAGCGCCGTGCTCGCAGTCAGCGCGTTTTTCGGCATCCGCTGGATACTGCCGGGTTTTCTGCCCGAGCGCGGGCCGCTGTCGGCACTGAAACCGGATCTCGACGCGCTGTCCTGGATCGTCTTTGTCGCACTGGCCTTCATGGCAGTGCTGGCGGCGCTGCGTACCGGGTTTCGAGGGTCAGCGCATGGCTCCGGGTCCCGGTCCAGCCGGCAGCGTGCGCGCATGCGCGTCGTACCCGATGTGGTGGCGGCCCCGAAGCCGGGACCGGCGCGCCTCCCCGCTGCACCGGCGGCGTGGTCGAGCGAGGCGCTGCGCATGCTGGAATGGAAGCGCTTCGAGCTGCTCTGCGCCAGCTACTACGAAGCCGTCGGCTTCACCACGGCGACCCTGGCCGCGGGGCCGGACGGCGGCATCGACGTCAAGCTGTTCAAGCTGGATCCGGCAAAACCGCTGGCCATCGTCCAGTGCAAGGCCTGGAACACCCATCCGGTCGGGGTCAAGGAAGTTCGCGAGCTGCTCGGCGTGATGGTGCACGAAGGCGTCGGGAGAGGCATCTTCGTCACCACCGGGACCTACACCCCGGATGCGCTGCAGTTCGGCGCGGCAAACCCGATCCAGCTGCTCGACGGCGATGCGTTCGTCAAGAAAATCCTCGACCTCCCGCTCGACAAGCAGAAGGCGCTGCTCGACGCCGCCTTCGAAGGCGACTACCGTACACCGACCTGCGCCTCCTGCGGCACCAAAATGGTCGCGCGCGACAGCAAGCGCGGCGCATTCTGGGGCTGCATCTACTACCCGCGCTGCAAGACGACGCTGGCGCTGCGCGCTTGACGCCCCGCTAGCGCAGCAGGCGCAGCCCGTACAGCCCGCCCGCCACCGAGCCCTGCTTGGCCACGAAGCGTACTGACAACGCGTTCGGCTTGGCCTGCAGGATGGCCGCCGGCAGCGGGTAATCGACGGTGTAGAACTCCTGGGCGGCGTCCTTGGCAAGCGTCACCTCGGCCAGAAGTACCCCATTGACCTCGATATCGAAGCGCCTTCCCGCATCGGCCCGCGCAAAAGTCAGGCGCAGCAGCTTGGCTTCCCCTTTCGGATCCTTCAGCTCATAGCTAAACCACTTCTTGGCATGGCGCCAGTGACGTCCACCGTTCACGCCAGCATCGATGCCCTCGCCCTTGAAGAAGTGGTCCGATTCCGGTTGCTGCTCGCCCGGCGCCACCTGGTCGATGGTACGGGCGTCCAGCGCCAAGCGGTCGGCTTCGCGGGCGGCATTCTCGGCCCGCATGCGCTCGAAATTGGCCGGCGTCGAATGCTGCCAGTACATCGTGTAGCGCGACTCGTGCAGGCGGAAAAAGGGAATGAACTCGGTCGCGCTGCCCGCGGCGCCCTGCACCAGCCCCGGCGCCGTAAAGGTCAGCGGCTTGCCCTTGACCGGCTTGAAGCGGCGCAGGAACTCCAGCGAGTCGCTCACCAGCATCGGCGCCGCCTCCAGCGGACACACCGGCCCGCCCGCGATGTGGCCCATGCGCGACTCGTCGGCCAGGTAGTTCAACTGCTCGTCGCCGAACATGCGGGTCTTCGCGGCCAGCACGATGGGGCCGTGCAGCACGGCGTAGTAGTTCGACTTGTCGGGCATCTGCTCCAGGCGCGTGCTCATCGGCAGCTGCACGTCGACCCGGTCGCCCTTCTTCCACGCGCGCTCCAGGCTCACGTAGCCGCCTGGCGCCGCGTCAAACTTCACCGCCCTGCCGTTCACCTTCACGACCAGCTTGCCGGCCGCGACCCAGCCCGGATAGCGGATCTTCATGGTAAAGCTGCCCGGTTCGTCCACCGTCAGGCGCGTGCTGCCCTCGTCCGGGAAGCGGGTCGACTGGGTGATGCGCACGCCCTTCTCGCGCCAGTGCAAGGTCGAGGGGATGAACAGGTTCACGAACAGCGCGTCGCCCTCGTGCGCGTAGATGAATTCGCCATACTTGGCATGGCTCTCGATGCCTGAGCCGACGCAGCACCACATACCCTTGTCGACCTGCGAATACACGCGGTAGTGGTTCGGCCGCATCGGCGTGAAGTAGACGAAGCCGCCGCCCGGGCGCTGCGAGGACAGGATGTGGTTGTACAGCGCGCGCTCGTAATAGTCGCCGTAGCTGCCCTTCTGCTCCGACTGGAACAGCATGCCGGTCAGCTTGAGCATGTTGTAGGTGTTGCAGGTTTCCGGCCCTTCGACCTCGCCGATCATGGAACCGAAGTCCCCAGTGTCGTGGAAGTGCTCCTTGACGCTGTTGCCGCCGATCGCCACCGAACGGCGCTCGACCACCGTCTGCCAGAAAAATTGCGCGGCCCGGTCCAGGTCCTGCCGCCCCGTCATGTCGGCGATGCGCTTGAAACCGATCACTTTGGGAATCTGGGTGTTGGCGTGCAGGCCGGTCAGCTTGTCCTGGCCTTGCGCCAGCGGTTGCAACACCGCCTGGTGCGAAAAGCGCAGCGCCAGCTGGAGGTATTTATCGTCGCCCGTCATCTGCGCCACGTCGGCGAGAATCTCGTTCATGCCGCCATGCTCGGCGCGCAGCATCTGCTGCATCTGCTCTTCGCTCAACTGCGCGCTCAGGCGCAGTGCCCAGTCGGACAAGGAGATCAGCATCGCACGCGCATCCGCGTTGCTGGCGTAGCGGTGGGCGTCGCGCAGGCCCGCGTAGACCTTGTGCAGGTTGTACCAGGGGACCCACTTGCCGTTGACCGAGAAGTTGCTGGCGTCCAGCTTGCCGGCCGCGATGTCGCGCCAGGCCTGGCGCCCGCCGGGAATGCCACCCAGGTAGCCGTCGCCATTCGCTTCCTGCGCGCGCTTGAGCTCCGCCACGAAGTAGTTCAGGCGGCGCAGCACCTCGGCGTCGCCGGTGGCGGCGTACATCAGCGCCAGGGCAGACAGGTAGTGGCCGCCCATGTGGCCGTCCAGCCCCGTCGATTCCCAGTTGCCGTAGCTCGGCTGGCGCGGCGCCAGGCCGGCCTCGCGCAGGAAGGGCGCCAGCAATCGGTCCGGCTCCATCGCCATCATGTAGTTCAGGTCGGTGGTCTGGGCATCGAGGAAGGGGCCGGGCTTCAGGCGCACGTCGGCCAGCGGGAACAGCTCGGCCGCCTGGGTCCAGGCAGATGACACGAACAAGGCAATTGCGGCGAGGCGGAGCTTCATGGCAGGCGGACGCTCTGGTAACGGTTGAGTTCAGACTGGTCGACGAGCGGCCAGCCGTCGCCGTCCCACTTCATCTCCAGCACTTTCAGCTTCTGCTTGTAGCGGTCGGCGCTTTCATAGGCGTGCAGCACCATGACATCCTTGCCGTCGAAGGTGTAGGCGCTGTTGTGGCCCAGCCCCTTCCAATCGCGGTCGCCCTGGATGACGAGCGTACCGCCGCCCTTGGCCATGTCCAGGCCCTGGCGGTCGAGGTAGGGGCCGGTGATCGTCTTGGCGCGGCCGACCACCACCTTGTAGGTGCTGTCCTTACCCTTGCAGCACAGGTCCCAGGAAGCGAACAGGTAATACCAGCCGTTCTTCCGGAAGATGAAGGGCGCCTCGATCTGGGCCGGACCCGCCTCCTCATCCGGCACGTAGGCCGGACGGTCGCGCCGGGCGATGGTGTGCCATTCCTGCGGCTCGGCCAGCTTGGTGCGGCTGGCGTCGAGCTTGACGAGCTTCAGGCCCGTCCAGAAGGAGCCGAAGGACATCCAGGGCGTGCCGTTCTCATCGTCGATCACGTGCGAGTCGATGGCGTTCCACAGGTCGCGACCCGGGATCGACTGCAGGACCATGCCCTGGTCTTCCCACTTGTAGTGCGGGGAGCGTGGGTCGAGCGTGGTGTTGGTGGTCACGCCGATGCCGGAGGTGTTCTTGCCGAAGCCCGACACCGAGTAGTAGAGGTAGTACTTGCCCTTGTGGTGGTAGATGTCCGGCGCCCAGATGTGGTCGTTGAAGGTCGGCGCCGCGGTCTTGGCCCAGGTGGGCTGGCCGGCGAAGACGCGCCCTTCCGGCTTCCAGGACTTCATGTCGGCCGAGCTGTAGAGGGTGATGCCGGGGCCGGTGCTGAAGAGGTAGTACTTGCTGCCCTCTTTCGCCATGACGGGGTCGTGGACTTCGAGCTGGGCGGCGGAGGCAGGGAGCGCGGTGACGAGCGCCAGCGCGCACGTGCCAAGGCGGGAAAGTAGAGACATTGCGAACTCCTGAACAGTCGCGACCGTAGGGTGGACGGGTCTCCCGCCCGTGCGTTCAACCACTTCATGCAGACCAAAACATGCGCGTGGCCCGGAAGCGTGATTTGAACGCGCGGACGGCGGAGCCGTCCACCCTACGAGAAGCCTTAGGCGTCTACCGACACGACCACCACCGACTTGGCCGGCACCTTCAACGTCAGCTTGCCATTTGCCGCCTTGGCGCTGTACGGCGCCGGCTTGATGGCCTGCGGCTTGTCAAAGGTGTTATGCGCATCCATCGCCTCGGCGGTCAGCACCTGCCCAGTCGCGCTCGATGCGGCCTGGCCCTTCAGGTCGATGTTCACGTCGCTGGCCTGGTGCGGGTTGGTGTTCACCAGGGCCACGTAGACCTTGCCGTCCTTGCCGCGCGCGCTCGATGCGCTGATGCCCGGGATGCTCTGGTTGTCGCTCGAGTAGGCCACGTCGTTGTTCACGGCCGTCGGCAGCGAGGTCGCATCCTGGAACGGGATGTACATCTTGTAGGCGTGGTAGGTCGGGGTCAAGAGCATCTTCTCCTTGTCGGTGATGATCATCGCCTGCAGCACGTTGACCATCTGCGCGATGTTCGTCATGCGGACACGTTCGGCGTGGGCATGGAAGATGTTGAAGTTCAGCGCCGCCACGACCGCGTCGCGCAGGGTGTTACGCTGGAACAGGAAGCCCGGATTGGTGCCCGGCTCGACGTCGTACCAGGTGCCCCATTCGTCGACGTAGAAGCCGATCTTCTTCTGCGGGTCGTTCTTGTCGAGCACGGCCAGGTTGTCGCGGATGAGCTTATCCATGCGCATGGTCTGGCGCATGGTCGAGAACCATTCCGATTCCGGGAAGCCGATCGCGGCGCCCTTCTTGTCCCAGTTGCCGGTCGGGAGCGTGTAGAAGTGGAAGCTGATGCCGTCGGTGCCGCGCGCGGCTTCGCGGCTCAGCACGTCGGTCCACTTGGTATCGTTGTCGTTGCCGCCGCTGGCGACGATCTTCGGACGCGCGTTCGGGGGCGTCTTCAGGAAGGTGGCGTAGTGGTTGTACAGCTGCGCGTAGTATTCCGGCTTCATGTTGCCGCCGCAGCCCCAGGCTTCGTTGCCGATGCCGAAGAAGGCGACCTTGAACGGCTCCTTGCGGCCGTTCTTGCGGCGCTGCTCGGCCAGGGTCGACTTGGTATCCGAGGTCATGTACTCGAGCCACTCGGCCATCTCCTGCGGGGTGCCGGAACCGAGGTTGCCGTTGACGTAGGCTTCGGTGCCGAGGATGTCGACCAGGTCGAAGAACTCGTGGGTGCCGACCGCGTTGTCCTCGGCCACGCCGCCCCAGTGGGTGTTGACCTTCACCGGGCGCTTGTTGCGTGGGCCGATGCCGTCGCGCCAGTGGTATTCGTCGGCGAAGCAGCCGCCCGGCCAGCGCACCAGCGGCACCTTCAGTTCCTTCAGGGCGCCGACCACGTCATTGCGCCAGCCGCGGGTGTTCGGGATCTTCGAATCCGGACCCACCCACAGGCCTTCATAGATGCCGGTGCCGAGGTGTTCGGCGAACTGGCCGTACACGTTCTTGTTGATCACCGGGCCCGGGCGGGTAGCGTCGATGCTCACGTTCACCTGGGCGAAGGCCGAGGCCGATGCAAGGACGCTGAGCGCGAGGATGGTCGGTTTGAATACGTTCACTACTGTCTCCTGTTCTGTCGAACTCTTATTGGAATACGGCGACGAAGCCGCCGTGCGCTTTGATACTGATCTTGTGCTTGCCGCCCTTGAGGCGCGACTGGCTGAAGGCGCGCTCGCCCTCGCCGTCCGTGATGAGGGTGCCATCCGCCTTGCCGATGAAGGACAGGTCCAGCTCGAGCGATTTGTCGGCTGCGTCGGCATTCAGGCCGGCCAGGTACCAGGCCTTGCCTGCCCTGCGTGCGATCACGACATGGCGGCCGGGGTAGCCGTCGACGAAACGGGTCTCGTCCCAACTGCGCGGCAGGTCCTGCAGGAAGCCCTTCACGTAGGCCGGCGCGGTGGCCATGCCTTCCGGCGTGTCGGCGAAATGCTGAATCCCGGACAGGAACAGCACCGACTCGGCCAGCTCGAAGCCGTTACGGGTCTTGCGCTGGATCTTCGGGATGTCGCCGAACACGGTGGGCGTGAAGTCCATCGGGTCGAACAGGTTGCGCGTGAACGGCAGCATCGCGGCATGGGGCGCGACCGCGTCCTGGTCGCTTTGTTCGAAGGTGGTGAACTCGAATCCGCGCACCGCCTCCACGGTCATCAGGTTCGGGTAGGTGCGCGACCAGCCGCGCGGCAGCGTGGCGCCGTGGAAGTTCACCAGCAGGCCCGCCTTGGCGGCATCGTTCAGGATGTCGACGTAGTAGGCGATCATCGACTGGCCGTCGCCGGCGAAGAAGTCGATCTTCACGCCCTTGACGCCCATCTCGACCAGCTTCGCGAATTCGCGGGTGCGCGCTTCGCGGGTGAGCAAGGCGCTTTTCGGAGTGAACGGGGTCTTGTTCCAGTCGCCCGACGAGTTGTACCAGACCAGGATGCCGATGTTCTTCCTGGCGCCGTAAGCGACCAGCTCGCGCATCTTCACGTCGCCGATACTGCGGTCCCAGCCCGCGTCCACCAGGGTGTACTCCCAGCGCATGTCTGCCGCGTAGTCGACGAACTTCTTCTGGACTTCGAAAACGGTGCCCTCATCCTTCAACAGCGCCCAGCTCCACGAGGCATGGCCGGGCTGGACGCGCGCCTTGTCGAAGGCAATGGCCGGAGCGGCCAGGTCGGTGCCGAGCGTCGATTCGACCAGGGTCTTCAGCGAACCGAGCGCGATGACGCGCCAGGGCGTCACCAGCTCGCCCTTGCTTTCTGCCAGCAGCGCGCCATTGGTGAACACTTCGGCGGCCATCGGAGAAGCGAGCCGGTAGCGGCCTTCCGGCGATTCGGCGTCCAGGCGCGAGGCGTGGAAGCTGCCGTCCATGTTCGCCTCGGTCAGCGCCACCCAGGTGTCGCCCGTGCGGAACAGGGCCGGGAACACCCAGCCGGCGGGCATCGGGGAGCGGGTGCCGACCGCGATCTCGCGCTGGTAGTGCTCTTCGTAGGACGGGTTGGTGTTCGCCCATCCGGTCTGCGCCACCGCCATCGGCTGCAGCCAGGCCTTGGCGGACTTGTCGAAGCTGAAGCCGGTGGCTTCAAGCAGGAACTTCTTGTGCGGCAGCGCCGGCTCGGCGACCCGATAGCGGAAGGCGACGCCGTCGTTCGAGACGCGGAAAGCCAGGTCCATGGCCTGGCCCTGGGCGTTGCGCACGGTGTAGACCTGCTCGTTTGCGGCGTAGGTAATGCGTCGCTTCTTGCCGGTGGCGAGTTCGTAGCTGTCGCGGACCGGCTTGATGGCGGAGGTCGATGCGATCTTGAGCCCGGTCGCGAGGTCGGCGCCTTCCAGTCGCAAACCGAGCGGGGACGGGAGGATGACGGGTTTGCCGCCGCGGGCGACGGCATAGCTGAGGGTGCCGCCTGGTGCGGCGCTGACGGTCACGGAGATGTGACCGTCGGGGCTGGTCAGGGCGGCGGCGTGCGCCTGGGTGCTGAAGATGGCGGCGAGCGCCAGGGTGGTGCGGGTCAGAGCGATCATGGGCGTTCCTGGTACGTCGCTCCCGCGCAGGCGGGAGCCCAATTTCGTGGCGTGCAGAGAAACTTGGATTCCCGCCTTCGCGGGAATGACGGGTTGGAGGGAGCTGGTAAAAGGAAGCGTAGCGGCACTCAGCCGCTATACATCACGTCCAGCCCGCGTCGACGACGAAATCCTGCGCCGTGCACATCTTGCTGTCGTCGGCGCCGAGGAACAGCACCATGGCGGCGATATCGTCCGGCATCAGCTTGCCCGGCAGGCACTGGGCCTTCTTGATCTCGAGCTCCGCCGCCTCGTCGACCCACAGGTCGATCTGGCGCTGGGTCATGACCCAGCCCGGCGTGACGGTGTTCACGCGCACGCCGAAGGGGCCGAGGTCGCGCGCTAGGCTGCGCGTGAGGCCGATCACGGCCGCCTTGGTGGTGGCATAGACCGGATAGCCGGCGCCCTTGGCATGCCAGGACATGGAAGAGAAATTGATGATGGAACCGCCGCCCATCTTCTTCATGCCCGGCAGGACTGCCTGCGCGGTGAAGAACATCGGGCGCTGGTTGATGGCGATGCGCTCGTTCCAGTAGTCGAGCGAGACCTTCTCGACCTCGTGGCGCTGGTCGTTGGCGGCGTTATTGACCAAGACCTCGAAGTCGCCCAGCTGTTCGGCCAGCTCGGCCATCGTGCGCTGCAGCGCGGGAATGTCGGTGATGTCGCAGTGGCGGAACACCGGCGCGCGGTGGCCGGCGTCAAGCAGCTTCGCGCACAGCGTCTCGCTCGCCTCTTTCGCAATGTCGACGAAGGCGACTACCGCGCCCTGCTCCACGAACGCCTTCACGATCGCTTCGCCGATGCCGGTGCCGCCTCCTGTCACGAATACCCGCCTGCCCTGCAGGCTGGGGTAGCTAGCCAACTTTGTCATGCATGTCTCCGTCCGTTCTTATTGTGAGGCGGCCTTGCTCTTCGGTCAATGCGCCGCCAATGCTTACAGTGGCTTCACCTTCGCGAAGCCGGTATCAAGCACTGCCAGGCGGTTGCGCAGGGCCGGGCCGAACTGCGGGGATTCCACTTCGAAGGTCTCGCCGGCTTGTACCGAGATGCTGTCGGCAAAGCTCAGGGTGGCGGTGCCGAAGAAGTGGATGTGCACGTCGCCCGGACGCTTGAACAGGCCATACTTGAAGTGGTGGTACTCGAGGTTTTCGATGGTGTGCGACATGTTCTGCTCGCCGCTGACGAAGGCCTTTTCCCAGCGCACCTGGCCGTCCTTGCCGAGGATGCGCGAGGTGCCCGACACGTGGCCCGGCAGCTCGCCCACCAGCAGCGCCGGTCCGACGCCGCAGTTGCGCAGTTTCGAATGGGCCAGGTAGAGGTAGTTCTGGCGCTCGGTGACATGGTCCGAGAATTCGTTGCCGATGGCGAAACCGAGGCGGTAAGGCTGGCCATCGTCGCCGATCAGGTACAGGCCCGCGATCTCCGGCTCCTCGCCGCCGTCGAGCGCGAAGTCCGGCATCTCGATGTCCTGGCCGGTCGCGCGCACGATCGAGCCGTCGCCCTTGTAGAACCATTCCGGCTGCACGCCGGGCGTGCCCGATGCCGGCTTGCCGCCTTCCACGCCCATGCGGAACATCTTCATCGAGTCGCTCAGGGACTCGACGTCGCCGCCGATCTTCTTGTGCATGGCGTCGCGGGTGTCGGCGCTGCCCAGGTGGGTCAGGCCGGTCCCGGTGACGTAGCAGTGGGCGGGGTCCGGGTGGTCGAGCGGCGGGAGGATACGCCCGGCCTGGGCGACATCGTCGTAGTGATAGTGCTCGCTGGTGGCGGCGCTGTCGGCCAGCTGCGCCAAGCCGGCGCCGGCGGCGATGGCGGCGCGCGCGAGCTCGAGGGTCGTGGCATAGCCGCCGACGACGCGGATGGTGTTGTCGTGCAGGATGCCGATGCGGCGTTCCTGGGATTCAGTGATGAATTGTACGAGCAGCATGGCCCGGTCTCCGATGTCGTTATAAAAGAGAATGCGCGGCCGCCGGGGCGGCCGCGCAAGGCAGCATCAGTGCGAGTGCTTCGGCACCGCGGAACCGCGGCAACCGATCAGGAAGTCGAAGTCGCAGCCCTCGTCCGCCTGCAGCACGTGATCCAGGTAGAGCCGCTGGTAGCCGCTGTGCTGGACTGGCTTGTTCTGCTCGGCGCGCTCGGCCAGGCGGGTGCGGATCTCGTCGTCCGACAGCTCGATGTTCAGGCCGCCGCCGGCGCAATCCAGCTGGATCCAGTCGCCGTCGCGCACGATGCCGAGCGGGCCGCCGGCCATGGCTTCCGGCGCCACGTGGAGCACCACGGTGCCGTAGGCGGTGCCGCTCATGCGCGCATCCGAGATGCGCACCATGTCGGTGATGCCCTGGGCCAGCAGCTTGGGAGGCAGGCCCATGTTGCCGACTTCGGCCATGCCCGGGTAGCCTTTCGGGCCGCAGTTCTTCATCACCAGGATCGAATTCGCATCGACATCCAGGTCGGGGTCGACAATGCGCTGCTTGTAGTGGTCGAAATCCTCGAACACGACGGCGCGGCCGCGGTGCTGCATCAGGTGCGGCGAAGCTGCCGAAGGTTTCAGCACGGCGCCACGCGGCGCCAGGTTGCCGCGCAGAATGCGGATGCCGCCATCCTCGATCAACGGGGTTTCCAGCTTGCGGATCACTTCGTCGTTGTAGATCGGGGCGTCCTGGCAGTTCTCCCACAGGGTCTTGCCGTTGACGGTGAGCGCGTCCCTGTTCTTGAGCAGGCCGCCCTCGCCCAGGCGCCGGATCACGCCCGGCAGGCCGCCGGCGTAGTAGAACTCCTCCATCAGGTATTTACCCGACGGAAGCAGGTCGACGATGGTCGGGGTGCCCTTGCCGATCGCGGTCCAGTCCTCCAGTTCCAGCGGCACGCCGACCCGGCCGGCGATCGCCTTCAGGTGGATCACGGCGTTGGTCGAACCGCCGATCGCCGCGTTCACGCGGATCGCGTTCTCGAAGTTCTCGCGCTTGAGAATTTTGGAGAGGCGCAGGTCTTCGTGCACCATCTCGACGATGCGGATGCCCGACATGTGGGCCAGCACGTAGCGGCGCGCGTCCACCGCGGGAATGGCGGCGTTGTGCGGCAGCGAGGTGCCCAGCGACTCGGCCATGCAGGCCATGGTCGACGCGGTGCCCATGGTGTTGCAGGTGCCGGCCGAGCGCGAGTGGCCGGCTTCGGCGGACAGGAAGTCGTGCATGGTGATCTGGCCGGCCTTGGCCTGCTCGTGCAGCTGCCAGACGGCGGTGCCGGAACCGATGTCCTTGCCGTTCAGCTTACCGTTGAGCATGGGGCCGCCGGTGACCACGATGGTCGGCAGGTCGACGCTGGCGGCGCCCATCAGCAGGGCCGGGGTGGTCTTGTCGCAGCCCACCAGCAGCACCACGGCGTCCATCGGATTGCCGCGGATGGATTCTTCGACGTCCATGCTGGCCAGGTTCCGGGTCAGCATGGCGGTCGGGCGCAGGTTCGATTCGCCGTTCGAGAACACCGGGAACTCCACCGGGAAGCCGCCGGCTTCCAGGATGCCGCGCTTGACGTGTTCGGCCAGTTTGCGGAAGTGCGCGTTGCAGGGGGTGAGTTCGGACCAGGTGTTGCAGATGCCGATGATCGGCTTGCCCTGGAATTCATGGTCGGGAATGCCCTGGTTCTTCATCCAGCTCCGGTACATGAAGCCGTTCTTGTCCTGGGTCCCGAACCACGCCGCCGAGCGCAGCGTGGTCTTTTTCTTTGTCTCGGACATGCCTTCTCCTTGGGCGTGTTATTCAGCAATGAGGGGAGTCTACAATGTGGCCCAGATAACAATCCAATCAAATATTTCGCAATATCGATATCAAATTCGTTATCTGAAATCCCCGAGAAAGCGCGATTCCGGCAGTCCGCGGACCTCCAGCTCGTGACAGAACATGGCGCCCGACAGCGGTGCGGCGGCGCGGTCGCCACCTGTCATGCCAAGCCAGGCGCTGGTGACATACAAGGTCGACAAATCGGGCCCGCCGAAGGCCGGGCAGCTCGGCTGCGGCGCGGCGAGCGTCAATACCCGGTCCAGCCGGCCATCTGGGGCGAAGCGCATCACCTGCCCCGCTCCCCAGCGCGTGGTCCACAAGCAGCCTTCGGCATCGATGCAGGAGCCGTCCGGCTCCCCCGGCGCAGCGTCGGCCGGGACGAACACCTGCGAGGCGCCGATCGCACCGCTGTCCGGATCGTATTGACAACAGCGGATCTCGCGTGTGACGGAATCGGCGTAGTACATGCGCCGCCCGTCCGGGCTGAAGCAGATGCTGTTGGCGATGGCGGCATTCCCGAGCGGCAGGCGCTCGAGGCTCAGGTCCGTGTTCAGGCGGTAGAAGCCGCCCAGCGCGCGCTTCGCACCGTCTTCCTGGTTGAACATGCCGAACACGAAGCGGCCCTGCCGGTCGCAGCGCCCGTCGTTGATGCGGGTGGCAGGGATGTCGGCTTCCACCTCCACGATGCGCGTCACTTCTCCGGTCGAGAAGCGGAAAAAGGCCAGGCCGGAGGCTAGCGCCAGCAACAGGCAATCGTCGCTGCCGGTCAGCGCGAAGGAGCACAGGCGCTCGGGCATCCGCCAGCTGAAGCTCCTGCCGCTGGCAGGCGAATACGACCACAGGGTCGCTTGCGGAATATCGGTCCACAGCAGGCGCCCGGTGCGCTCGCACCACAGCACGCATTCGCCCAGCTCATGGCGATTGTCGAGGAAGTGCTCCATCATGCCTCCGCGCCCTGCACCGAGAAGCGGAAGCGCGACTCGGTCCGGTACACCTGGCCCGGGCGCAGGATCACGTTCGGGAAGCGCGGCCGGTTCGGCGAATCCGGGAAATGCTGGGGTTCCAGGCAGAAGCCGCTGCGGTGCCCGTAGCTGCGGCCCTTGCCGGATAGCGAGCCGTCCAGGAAGTTCCCGCTGTAGAACTGCACGCCCGGCTCCTCGGTGAACAGCTCCAGCACCCTGCCCGACACCGGTTCGAGCACATGGGCCGCACGCGTCATTTCGGGGCCGTTCGGCTTGTTGAGCACGAAGTTGTGGTCGTAGCCCTGGCCATGGCGCAGCTGCTTGTCCGGCTGGCCGACGCGCTCGCCGATCGGGCGCGGGGTACGGAAGTCGAAGGGCGTGCCGGTGACCGGCGACAAGGTCCCCAGGGGGATCGATGCGGCATCGATCCCCACGAAGGTGTCGGCATCGATGCTGAGCAGGTGCTCGAGGATGTCGCCTTCGCCGGCCAGGTTGAAGTAGCTGTGCTGGGTGAGGTTGACCGGCGTCGGCCGGTCGGTCGTGGCCTCGAAGCGCACCACCAACTCGTCGTCGTCGTTCAGCTGGTAGTGGACGACGGTATCCAGGTTCCCGGGATAGCCTTGCTCGCCGTCGACGCTGCGGTAGGCCAGGCGCAGGCTATCGCCCTCCACGCTGGCCTGCCACTTGACCTTGTGGAAGCCCTTGGGGCCGCCGTGCAGGTGGTTCTCGCCGTCGTTCGCCGGCAGCACGACCTCGCGGCCGTCGAGCGTGAAGCGGCCACCGGCGATGCGGTTGCCGTAGCGGCCGATCAGGGCGCCGAAGTACGGGTTCTCGCCTTCATAGGCGGCCAGCGTGTCCAGGCCCAGCACCACGTCGGCAAAGCGCCCCTCGCGGTCGGGCGCGTGCAGCTCGGTGATGATGCCGCCGAAATCGATGATCTTGGCCACCAGGCCGTTCGCGTTGGCCAGTGTGAATTCTGTGATGGCCTGGCCGTTCGCCAGCCGTCCATAGGGCGCCTGGGTGATGCCGCGGGTGCTCAGGTCTCGCAAGGCGTTCTTCCTCGGTTGGTGGATCAGTTGGTCGATGGGCGGCCGAACACCGGCATGCCCGCTTCGTCCCAGCGCAGGGTTTTCACGAAGGTATGGCGGTCCGGGTTCCACAGCGGATCGCCGACGATCTCGGTATAGGTGCGGGCGTGGTAGACCAGCATCACGGTCTCGCCGTCTTCGGCATAGGTGAAACTGTTGTGGCCCGGGCCGTAGATGCCGTGCTCGTAGCAGGTGCGCAGCACCGGCTCGGGCGACTTGGTCCAGGAGCTGGGGTCCAGCAGGTCGGCGTCCTGGTCCGCCCACAGCAGGCCCATCGCGTAGTTCTCGTCGGTGGCGCTGGCCGAGTAGCTGATGAAGATCCTACCGTAGCGGCGCACCACCGACGGGCCTTCGTTGACCCAGAAGCCGCGCGTCTCCCAGTCGAACTCGGGTTTGCTGAGCATGACCGGCTTGCCCTCGATCTGCCACGGGGTCTTCATCGGCGCGATATAGAGGTTGGAGTTGCCCTCGATCTCATGGTCCTTCTGCGCCCACAGGTAGTACAGCTGGCCCTTGTGGGTGAAGGTGGTGGCGTCCAGGCAGAAGCTGTCGATGCCGGTGTCGACCTGGCCCATGAACTCCCACTCGCCCTCGAGCGGATTGGCGTTCTGGTTGCGGATCGCGTACATGCGGTGCTGGAACAGCTTGTGCTTGATCTCGCGGCTCGGGGCCGCGGCGAAATAGATGTACCAGGCGCCCTCGTTGAAATGGATCTCCGGCGCCCACACCAGTTCGCAGTACGGGCCGGTGTCGGGCTTGGTCCAGACGTCCACGGTCCGGGCCTGCGCCAGGCCGGCGATGGTGCTGGCGCGGCGCAGCTCGATGCGGTCGTATTGCGGCACCGAGGCGGTGAAGTAGTAGTAGCCGTCAGTGTGCTTGTAGATGTAGGGGTCGGCGCGCTGTTCGATCAGGGGTTTCAGAATGGTTTCTTGCATCGTCAATCTCGTTTCAAAGTTTGCTTATCACCGCATGGGCGGGAGTCCCGCCCATGCGGTCAACACATGTCAGCCGGCGACGTAGCCGGCCGTGCGCATGTCGGCCTTGACTGTGTCGTAATAGCTGTCGCTGATCCGGTACTTGAACATCAGCATGCCCATCAGGAAGTGGAAGAAGCCCGGGATCACCGACAGCATCAGGGCGATGCCCTGCAGCGCCAGCGCAGACTGCTCCTGGTTGGGCTGGTACTGGAAGTAATCCAGCAGGATGCCCACCATGCCGCCCGCGATCGCCATGCCGGCCTTCTGGCACACCGAGATACCGCCGAAAGCGAAGCCCGACACGCGCTTGCCGGTCTTGACCTGGCCGTAGTCAATGGTCTCGGCGATCGCCGACCAGAACACCGGCGCGTGCAGGTCCACCACCAGCGACAGGATGAAGTACAGGACGAAGGCCAGGACGATGTCGCCAGGCTTGACCAGGAAGTAAATTAAGAGGCTGATGACGGCGACCAGGATCTGCGTGTTGCGGAACAGCTTGACCTTGCAGTAGAACTTGGTGGTCCAGGTGGACACCACCATGGCCAGGATCGCCGCCGCCACGCCGGCGGACAGGAAGGCCGAGACGGTGGCCGTGTCGCCGCCCAGGTAGTACTTGGCGTAATAGATGGCCACCGAGCCGCGGATTACGTAGCCGATGGTGCCGGTCACGCACACGGCGCACAGGATCAGCCACTGGTCGTTCTGCATCAAGACGCGCACCTGGTCCATCAGCGGCTGCTTCTCGACCTTGTGGACGACGCGTTCGGTGGTGGTGAAGAAGCACAGCAGGAACAGCAGCACGCCCATCGCGGCCATTACGGCCATCGCCGCCTGGTAGCCGGCGGCCTGGTTCCCGGGGTCCCACCAGCTGGCCAGCATCGGCACGATGATGGTCACCATGAAGGCGCCGATCTTGGCGAAGAACAGGCGGTAGCCATTGGCCGACAGGCGTTCCTGCGGGTCCGAGGTCAGGCCGCTGATGAGGGAGATGTAGGGAATGCCGACGCCCGCCGTCATCAGGGTCATCAGGATGTAGGTCGAATAGGCCCAGACCAGCTTGGCGTCATAGCCCCAGTCGGGCGTGGAAAACACCAGGAACACGCTCAGGCCGTAGGGCACGGCGAGCAGCAGCAGCCAGGGGCGGTAGCGCCCCCAGCGGGTGAGCACCGAGTCGGTCACCTGCCCCATCACCAGGTCGGCCACCGCGCCGACCACCTTGACGGCCACGAACAGGGCCGCCAGGTCGGCGGTGTGGATGCCGTAGATGTCGGTGTAGAAGAAGGTAATGATCAGCATCATCGACGAGATCACCACGTTGAGCGCCATGTCGCCGGCGCCGAAACCCGCTTTTTCGAGGGTGGAGAGTTTTTGTGTGTGCATGTGCATTCCCTTCCGAACGACCCGGGGGCACTGCCGGATCCAATCCTGCAGTGCCCCTGCTTTTACCTCATCGGCTGCGGTTTACATCTTCCAGCGCATAGCGACCGAGACCGAACGTCCAACCTGGACGGTACCGAAGTTGGTCAACTGCTCGTTACCCGCATTGCCGAAGTGGTAGTACTGCCGCTGCATTTCGTTGGTCAGGTTGATCGCGCCGACATCGACCGACATCCTGTCGTTGACCTTGTAGGAAACCTGCATGTCCACGCTCTTCTCGGGTTGGCGCCAGATGCCGATCGGGTTGGCAAACAGGGCGGCTTCATTGGTGGCCAGGAAGGCGGAGCGCCAGACATAGGACAGGCGCGCGCTGACCGGGCCCTTTTCGTAAGCCAGGGTGGCGTTGTACGACCGATCCGACACCCCGAAGAACGGCGTCTCGAGCTGGGCGATGATCTCGCCGGCACTATTCGCCTCGGGGACGTTCTGCGAGGAGCTCAGCTTGGTAAAACTGCCCTGGAAGCCCAGGCCGTCCAGCGGGCCGGGGAGCCATTTCGGGAAGTAGATCAGGCCGAGCTCGATGCCCTTGATGGTGCCGTCGGAGGCGTTGACCGGGGAGTTGATGACGTAGTCGTAGCCGTTGGTATGGTCGCCGCCCGAGGTCGAGTTGCGGAACGGGTCGTCCGCCGGGTCGACGTGGATCTTGCGACGCAGCGGCACGACCAGGCCGTCGATCTTGCGCTTGAACAGGGTGCCGTAGAGTGCGCTGTCTTTCTGGAAGTACCACTCGCCGGTCAGGTCGAAGTTCGTCGAGAGCGTCGGTTTCAGGTCCGGATTGCCGCCGGTGCCCGAGCCATAACCCACCCGCGACACGTCGTCGGCCAGTTGCAGGACGGGATTCAGGTCGCCGAAGTTCGGGCGGCGCAGGGTCTTGCCGAAGTTGAAGCGCGTCACGACGTCCTTGGCCGGATCGTAGGTCAGGGTCAGGCTGGGCAGGAACTTGCTGGTCGACTTGTCGGCGCCGGACGGCGTGACCGCCCGGGTCGTGGCATCGACCTTATAGAAAGTCATGTCGGTATCGACCTTGGTGTAGCGCACGCCGACATTGGCGCGCAGGCGATTGCCGAACAGCTCGCTCTGGAAATTCCCCATCAGGTAGAGATTGCTCGTCTTTTCTTCGATCTCGAAGGTCTTCTGCAGGCTCAGCTGGTCCGTGGTCAGGAAGTTGCTGTTGACCGAGTGATAGAGCTTGCGCCACTCGTCGATGTTGTCGCGGATGTAATAAGCATTCGGTTCCACCCACGAGCGCGGAACGTCCGAGATGTCGGCGCCGAAGTTCGCGTTGGTAATGGCATACTGCGGCCCCAGCGAGGCCAGGTTGCGGCCCAGGAAGGCCGACTGGGTCCGGTTCGCCTCCGAGGCCTTGCGCACGTCGTGGCGCGCGCCGAACTGGAGCGTCTGCAGCGCCCCCCAGTCGGCATCGAACACGCCCGCCAGCGTGGCCGTCGCGGCGCTGCCCTTGTTGCGGTTGGCGTTATCGTAGAACTCCGCCACATTCCACTTGGTCGGGTCGGTTAGGTCGGCATTGTTATTGAAGCGGAAGGCCGTATCGCCGCCGGCATTGAAGTCGACGTCGATGGACGGCGCCACGCGGTCGATCCGGGTGGCGGTGAATTGCGTGTCGAACTCGCTCGTCTGGAACGACAGATCACCGTCCAGCTTCAGGCGCTCGCCAACATTCCACTTGCCGTTCAGGGCATACACGAAGGAATCGGTTTTCGACGTGGTGTAGTCGCCGCTGTTGAAGCCGTAGACGTTGTTGACCTTGCGGGTCTTGATGACGTTCGTTCCCGGGAAGGTCGTGATCGTCCCCGCCGGGTTGCTGCCCAGATCGCCCCACCAGTCGACAAAGCTGAACAGCAGCTGGTTGAAGGCCTTGTCGCGATAGCCGTTGTACATCGTTTCGAAGGTGTAAACCGCATCGGCGTTCGGCTTCCACTGCAGGGCGATATTGGCGGCAGGACGCTTGCGTTCGCCCTGGACGTCGCTCTGGAAAACGGCGTCGCGCGCCAGGTAGTACGGATAAGCCTTGCCGTCGAAATTCAGCGTCGAACCCGCCGCCATCGGCAAGCCGGTACGGGTACCGGGCGCCCAGACATTGTTGTCGAAGATGCGCTGCAAAGGCGTGTAACCTGGCGGCACTTCGGCCGCATTCGGGCTGGTGAACGGCACCATGGCGCCCGGCGTCACGCTTTCATTGCGGTATCGCGTCTGGGTGGCCGCCAGGTTGACCAGGGCGCCGACCTCGCCGATGCCGGTTTCCCAGCGGTTGCTGAACATGGCGCTGAGCTGCGGGTTCCATTTCTTCGCAGGGTCCAGATAGGTCTCGCGCGCCGAAATCGACACTTGCGGACCCTTGAAATCGAAGGGGCGCAGCGACTTGACGTCGATCTGCCCTGCGATGCCGGTTTCCAGCTGGCTGGCGTCGCGCGTCTTGTAGACGTCGATCTGGCGCACCAGGGTCGAAGGAATGTCCTGGAGCGCGACCTGCGTGCCCGAGGCGGTGAAAATATTGCGGCCATTCCAGGTGGTCTGGACGTCGGGCAGGCCACGGATGGACAAGGCGCCGACTTCGCCGCCGGCGCGGTTGGTGACCTGGATCCCCGTCACGCGCTGCAGCGCTTCGACGACGTTGTTATCGGGGAGCTTGCCGATGTCTTCGGCCACGACCGATTCCACGACCTGGTCGCTGATGCGTTTGATCGCCAGGCTCTTGACGAGCGATGCCCGCACGCCCGTGACGACCACGGTCTGCGTATCACTCGGCTCCGTCGTTCCGGCGGCCGCGGGGGAGATCTCCTGGGCGCCGACCGTGGCGGCGCTCATCAGGCCTGCTCCCGCGAGTGCAGCGACCGTTGCGCGAAGTGCGAAGGCGTGACCGGTACTGGCCGCGGCGCGGCCGAATGATGTGCGTTTCATACGTCTCCTGATATCGTTGTCGTTATCGCCGCTGTGCCGCGGCTTTGCTGTTATTACATGCTCGACAGGAATGGTAGGCCTAGCATCGAGACCGTTCCAATCATATTTTTGGCCAATCCGATACCAAAACATGTATCGGCTCGGCGATCACGATCGTGATTGCTTGCATAGCCATGCGCACGAGACGCCATGACTGGCTACCATGCAAGCTGCTCATCCGAACAAGAAGGACATCATGCTGAAACCGATCGCCGGCGCCGTCACGCTCTTCCTCTCCACCCTCCCCGCGGCGCATGCCGAGGCGCCGAAGCCGGTCAAGGTGCTGATCGTCAGCGGCGGCTGCTGCCACGACTACCCGCGCCAGCGCGAGGTGCTGGAACGGGCGCTGAAGGAGCGCATGCCGGCCGAAGTCAGCCACGTCTACCACGACCCCAAGCCCGGAGAAAAAGCGACGCGCCCGGCGCTGCCAATCTATGGCAACCCGCGTTATGCGGATGGCTATGACGTGGTGATCCACAATGAGTGTGCGGCGGACGAGGACAGCGCGCAGGCGCTCGACGCGGTGCTGGCGCCGCACCGCAAGGGCATCCCGGCCGTCAATCTGCACTGCGCGATGCATTCTTACCGCTCGGGCGATTGGCGCCGGCCGGTGAAGGCCGGCGACGCCAACGCGCGCTGGTTCGAGTTCACCGGCATCCAGTCCAGCGGCCACGGGCCGCAGTCGCCGATCCGCCTCAGCCTGGCCAGCAAGGAGCATCCGATCGTGAAGGGATTCGTGCCCTACACCACCGGCAAGGACGAGCTGTACAACAACCTGAGCAGCTTCGGCGTGACGCCGGTGCTGACCGGGACGCAGCCGGAGTCAAATATCGAAGCGGACCGCGGCAAGGTCTATACGGTGGCCTGGACCCACCTGTACGGACCGCAGCGCACGCGCGTATTCAGCACCACGCTGGCCCACAACGCGGCCGAGATGGAAGACCCGCGCTACCTCGACCTGGTTGCGCGCGGCGTGCTGTGGGCGGTCGGGAGGCTGTGACTCGGAACACCTAAAAAACCTTTCGACATACCGCCAACAGATGAGCGAGCAGGCAAGCGTCGGGAACGCCTGGCGTACGTCTGCTCGTTGCTCATGCCGGATGCGCTATCTGCGCAAGCCGTGTAGCCAACCACGAGCGCCATGTTGGTACTCTGACTGAGCCTGCATACGTCTGCTATCGACCCAAAGCGGACATGCGATGTCGGGGCACCTCGTGATTAGCCATGAGCACTTACGCAAGCTTAGCGCTGAGGCAGACGATTTCGCAGGGCTGTCGAAAATTGCTTCCATGATTCTGTTACCTCACCCCATGCAGGGTTTTGAGCGTACTTGTGGAGCTGAACGTCCAAATAGTCCGACATTTCGTTAAAACGCCCGAGCAGGAATAGCACTACGGCTATACGTTCCGGGTATCCCCCAAGCATCTCTTCTTTCTCTCGGAACAAGCCAAGTAAAGCCTCAAGATTCGCGTTTTCCCTCATCCAAGGCATGCCAAACGCGACCACTGCATCAGCCAACCGGCGAGCTTCGTCCTCGGGGGGGTGCCCCTGCTCGAAATGGAAGCCATTGATGTCTGGTGCGAGTTCGCCCAAATGAAGGGCGGCGGTAGCAGTTTGGCCAAGTAGATATTTCGGCTTGCGGTAGGTATCAAGTTCGTACCACAGCCTCATGATCGGGACGCAGTGTAGACCTATGAACGGATTGATCCACCATGTATCCCCTACCTTATATCTATTTAAGCCCACCCAGCCGTAGGTATCGGCCGCAATGGGAAACAAACGCGTACTTCTTCGTGGAAAATAAAACCCAGAGGAGGCGAGCGCTAGATTGCACGCAAGCTCTACCTCATCAATAAACTTGTTTTTCATTTTACTGGGCCGCTACCGCGGCTTTTTCAACGGGGCCTAGAGCGTCGGCTTTTGAAAATGCGGACTGCGAACGTCTGCAACCGACCGTCGCGGACATATTGAATCCTGATCTCGACGCTTTAATTGACCGGCGGCTGTCAGTTGCAAACATTCGTAAGCAATTAGTCTATCGGAGCTGGTGCCACCTCGGACGTTAGCCAGCCTGGAAGCAATCGTTGAACCTCCGCTCTTGGCCGATTACGCACGATCGGCACGGCTCACTGTATTCGGCTTTCGCCTGCTGAGCAACTACAGGGTTTTGTTAGCCGTTCTCAGTCCCGGACCAGGCTGACGTCGTCCAGCATCAGCCACTGCCCGTCCTTGCCCTCGGTGTAGACACCGACCTGCACGCTGCCATTACGCACCGCGATGCCGGGCAGCGTCACCTGTGTCCAGTCACCGAGCGCCCCGGTGAACACATGCGCTGCTTCGGGACCGCCATGGCCGCTGGCGAACAGCCGCGCCACGCCTTGCGCGCCGCTGCTCCTGACCCAGGCGCGAAGCGTGTAGCTGCCGTTCGGCAGCTTGATGTCCTGGATCGCGCTGCCCATGCTCGGATCAAGATGCCTCAGCACCAGCGCCCAGCGGCTGTTGCGGCCTTCCAGGGCATTCACGATGGGCGCGGCGCCTTTGATGCTGGTCCAGCTGGTGCGCCAGCCGGCCACGCTGGTCTGGGCGACGCGGTCGGCTTCGAAACCGGGATTGAGCACGTAGTTGTTGCCCTTGCCGACCGACCAGTTGCCCTTGGCGGCATCGAGCCTGAATTCGCTGAGCGAGTTGAACACCGGCCTATCGCCCTCGAAGGAGAGCGGCACCCAGATGTTGTAGCCGGTGCCGTTGGCCGCGTAGTTGCTCCAGCGGTCGCCCGCGTACAGCACCGTCGTGGCTTCGCTGCCCTGCACGGGAACGAAGAAGCCGTTCTGCGACACGTGCGAAAAGTCGGCCTCGGTTCCCTCGATCAGGTTTTCCGGCGTGTAGGGGCCGGTGATGCTGGTCGCGGTCATGTAAAAGCTGCGCGAGGCGTTCCAGCCGTGCAGGTCCGACGAGCAGAAATAGTACAGGCCCTTGTGCTTGAACATGGCGTTGCCTTCGCGCCCGCCGGCCGGCGCCGCGTGCACCAGGGTGGCCGGTTCCACGGCCAGGAAATCCGACGCGCGCAGCGGCGCCACGTAGAGCTTGCGCCGGTCGCCGCCGCTGCTGAAGACCAGCCAGGCCTGGCCGTCGTCGTCGACGAACACGGTCTGGTCGCCGGAGGTAGGCGTGGCGACCCGGTCGATATGGGTCTGCAGGCGCTGGTAGACGAAGGGGCCGGTGGGCGAATCGCTGGTGGCGAACAGCACGCCGCTGCCGTTTTCCCGGCTGCTGTACTGGGTCAGCAGCACATATTTACCAGTGCGCTTGTTGTGGACCACACCCAACCGCCCGACCCAGCCCGGCTGGTCGAACATCTTGCCGGCGGCGCCCGCCTTGAGCACCTCGCCTTCGAACTTCCAGTTGACCAGGTCGGTCGACGAGTAGGCCGTCACCGCGCTGAACGTCGGGTTGGCGCTGTTGGGCTTCGGGACCGGCTCCCTGGCATAGCTGACCGCCTCGGCATACTTGGCGCCATACCAGTACCAGGTGCCGCCGACCTTCAGGATGCCGCCGCCCTGCGAGTAGATCGGCGTGCCTGAAGTGTCTTTCCAGAAGACGCCGTTGCGGATCGTCTGGTCGGCGCCGAGCGCGGACGAAGGACAGACCACCGCCAGCGCGGCCATGATGGCCAGGGCGCCGCGGAGGCGCCCTGGCATGAAATTCGTGATTGACATCGACATGTTCTGGTTCGTTGACGAAAATAATGGTTTGGCGCTTGCTGCCTGACTACCGGGACAGCTCGGCGCCGCCCCAGGCGACGAGTCCCGCCGCACCCGGCGCTCCCTCGGCCACCAGTTCCAGCCTGCGCACGCCGGCCACGGGCACATCGATCGCGGCATCGGGCGCGCTGCGCGCGAACAGCGGCTTGGCGTCGCCGTAGACGCGCCAGCTCACGCTCTTTGGCGCTGCGCCGAGCGCGGCGGACGCCATCGTGCCGGCGCTGGCGCGAAAGCGCTTGAATTCACCGTCCAGCCGCAGCTCCAGCCGCGAGTTGACGAGCGCCCCGATGCCGTCCAGGACCGGCTTGCCAGCGACGACGAGCGCTTCGCCGGACGGCGCGCTATTCGCCTGCACCGGCACCCAGCGCGCGCGCAGCGCCGGCGGCAGCGCGTCGGCGCCGTCGGCCAGCACGCGTACGCGGGCGGGCATCTCGCTCACGTACGCCGCGTCCAGGCGGCGCGGGCTGCCCTGCACCACCAGCAGCACCGTTTCGCGCGGTCCCAGGTCGGCGGCGATGCGCCCTCCTTCCAGGGTGCTCGTCCGGCCTCTCCACACGTCGCGCACGGTGACGCGCGCGGCCGGATCGAGGTGCAGGCGCGCCAGGTCGACCGCCGCCCTGCTCGGGTTGCTGCCCCGGTTGATCAGGGCCACCGCCTTGCTGCCGGGTCGGGACAGGGTCTTGACGATCACCTGGGTATCGCCTTCGCGCGTGACCGTCACGCCCTGGTGGCCGGCCGGGTCCTGGTTGATCGCGATGACTTCACGGTTGCCCATGATGTCGAGCACGTCCTGGGGAGCGCGGGTCAGGTCGGCGCCCAGGATCAGGGGCGCGGCGATGATGGCCCACATCGACATGTGGGCGCGCGCCTCGGTCAGGTGCGCGCCGTCGAATTCGCCGATGCCGACCTTCAGCATGTCCGGGTCGTTCCAGCGGCCCGGGCCGGCGTACAGCGGCCGCTCCGCCGCGCTGTCGAAGTTGTGCAGCATCGAGTCCCAGGTGCCGCGGATGTCCGGGCTGGTGCGCCACAGGTTGCCGTACTTGCCGGCCCAGTCGGAGACGTGGGCTTCGCCCCAGGCGCAGATCGACAGCACGTAGCCGCCCTGCGGGCGCACCGCAGCCAGCTCGCGGCTCAGCTGCGCATACAGCTTCTCCACTTCACGGGGATTGCTGCGCTCCGGCTCGCCGCGCACGATGAAGGGGCCGAAGGCGCGGTAGCTGCCGCTGCGCACGTGGGGCTTGTCCGCGACGTAGTCGGCCAGGCCGCAGGCATCCACTTTCACGTAATCGAAATTCCACTCGCCGAACAGCAGGCGCATGTCCTGCGCCTCGAAGCCGTAGGCGCCGACTTCGCGTTCAAGCTGGGTGCCCACCGGGAGGTTGGGCGACTTCGCATCCCAGGCCTGGGAACAGGCGTTGCGCCCGATGTCCGTGTAGATGCCGGCCTTCAGGCCCATGGCGTGCAGGCGGTCGACAAAGGGTCGCAAGCTGGTCTTGCCGCCCTTGAGGTCGGCGCTTGGGAACATGCTGGTGCGGACTTCGATGCGGCCATTGGCGCGGCGCTTGAGCCACCAGCCGTCGTCGATGTTGACATAGCGGTAGCCGGCATCGGCCAGGCCGGCGCTCTTGAGTTTCGCGGCCACCGCCATGATCTTGTCTTCGCTGACCTCGGTGCGGAAGGCGTTCCACGGGTTCCACCCCATCGGCGGCGTCAAGGCGGCCTGCGGTGCGGCGCCGGCGAAGGCGGGCAGGAAGGCCAGGGCAAGCACGGCCGTCATGCGCCGGATTTGTGAATAGATGCCTGGATTCATGAACATTCTTGATGAATTGCCGCGCGGCGGGCGGACATGGTTATACCGTCGCGCGCTTGCCGTTGACGACCACGTTCTCCAGCCGCAGATTGGCGACATCCGCCGTATCGAGCTTCTCCGCGTCCAGCCGCACGTCGAAGTCCTTCAGCAGCACGTCGCTGATCGCGGTCTGCCCCGGATTCGGCTTGATCGTCCCGAAGGCCTTGAGGCGGCCGCGGATGCCCACCAGGCTGATGTTGCGCACGATCGACTTCGGCGGCGGCGCACCCTTCAGGTCGAAATACTGGGTCCAGGGCTGGATCGTGACGATCTGGCCGCCGGAATTGTCTACCGTGATGTTCCTGAAGTGGATGTTCTCGTAGTGTTGCGGCGTGTCCGGGCGCAGCTTGAAGACGGCCAGGCTGTCCACCTTGCCCGTGACCCGGCAATCCTCGATGAGGACGTCGCGCACCAGGGTCGCCTCGCTGCCGAGGGCCAGCATGTGGTGGCCGCGCCGGAACTCGCAGTTGCGTACCCGGATGCCGATCACCGGCGGACTGTCCTTGTCCTCCATCGCGAACGGCCCCTTCGAGCCCTTGGCGGCGATGCAGTCGTCGGTCACCGAGAAGTAGCAGCCCTCGACCAGCACGTGCTGGCAGCTGTCCAGGTCGATGCCGTCGGAGCTGGGCGCCTGGTGGTAGTCCTCGGGCACCACGAAGCGGGCATTGCGCACCGTGACCTGCTGGCAGCGGTACAGGTGCAGGTTCCAGAACTGGGAGTCCTTGAAGGTGACGCCCTCGATGCTGACGTCCTTCGAGCGCTCGATCAGGGCCAGGCGGGCGCGCGGGATGCCGATGTTCTTGAAATTGTGCGGATCGGGCGCGGCATTGCGCAGCTTCCAGAACAGGTCCCAGATCGGGCGGCCGGCGCCATCAAACGTGCCGGCGCCGCTGATCCGCAAGCCGTCGCAGCCGTTCGCATTGATCAGCGCCGGATTGAAGTTGGGCGCGAAATGCCCCTCGATGCGGGTGCGGCCGGCCGGGAAGTGGCGCAGGTCCGTCGAGCAGCGCAGCACCGCGCCCGCATCCAGGTGCAGGTTGACCTTCGGCTTGAGGAACAGCGCGCCGCTGACGAACACGCCGCTCGGGACCACCACGGTGCCCCCGCCCTGCGCCGCGACGTGGTCGATGGTCTTCTGGATGGTCGTGGTGTTGACCGTGGCGGCATCGGCGACGGCGCCGAACTCCGTGATGGAAGTTCGCCGCGCCGGCGCGGGCGTGGATGGCGAAGCGCAGCCCCACAGGGGAGCCGAGAGTAAGGACAGCGTCAGGGCGCGGCGGGTGGACAGTCGGTTTGGCATGCTGGTTTCCTGGTCTCCTGTTTCGTGGGCCGCCGGTGCGGCCCACAAGGTATAGACGAAAACCGGGAATCAGTCTCTAGCCGCAGCCAGGAAAATCACGTAGTTGATTGCTTCTCGCCGGCCGTAGGCGCAAGTGCGTCCTCGTCCGCGGCCTCGATCGGCGCCGGCAGGATGTCCTCGACCGGCGCGTCCGGCGCGACGTCGAGCGTACGCAGCGCATCCTGGACTACGCTGGCGAACACCGGCGCCGCCACCCGCCCGCCGAAATAGCCGCCCTCGGTCGGCTCGTCGATCATCACGGCGACGATGATGCGCGGCCGCGACACCGGCGCGAAACCGACGAAGCCGGCGATGTAGCGGTTGGTGTAGCGTCCCCCCACCGGCTTGTGCGCGGTGCTGGTCTTGCCCGCCACCCGGTAGCCGGGCACGCGCGCGCGCGGCGCGGTGCCGCCCGGCCAGGTGGCGCGCTCCATCATGGCGCGCACCGCGGCCGCGCTGGCGCCGGACAGCACCGGGCGGGCAACCGGCGGCTCGTCCACTTTCAACAGGCTGAGCGGAATCATGTCGCCGTCGCGCGCGAACACCAGGTAGGACTGCGCCATCTGCATCAAGGAGGTCGCCATGCCGTGTCCATAGCTGATGGTGGCCTGCTCGATCGGTTTCCACGAACGGTGGGGCCGCAGGCTGCCGGCGGCCGTGCCGGGAAAGCCCAGCTGCGGCGGCTGGCCGAAGCCCACCTGGGTCAGCATCGACCACATGTCCTGCGCCGGCATCTGCAGCGCCAGCTTGACGGTGCCGACGTTGGAGGACTTCTGCAGCACCTCGGCGACCGTCAGGGTGTCGTGCCGGCTGGCGTCGCGGATCGTGGCGCGGCCGATGGTGAGGCGCCCGGGGGCGGTCTCGACCAGGGTGTCGGGCGTGACCAGGCCTTTCTCCAGGGCCAGCGCGATGGTGAAGGGCTTGATCACCGAGCCCGGCTCGTAGATGTCGGTCAGGGCCCGGTTGCGCAGCTGGGCGCCGGTGAGTTTGCGGCGGTCGTTCGGGTCGTAGTCCGGCAGGTTGGCCAACGCCAGTACCTCGCCGCTGCCCACGTCGAGCACCACGATGGCGCCGGCGGCAGCCTGGTGGCGCTCGACCGCCGCCTTCAGGTGGCTGCGCGCCGCATGCTGGATGCGGCCGTCGATCGCCAGCGCCAGGTCGCGGCCGTCGCGCGCCGGCAGGCGCCCGCCCGCGTCTTCGGCGATGCGCCCGAGACGGTCGCGGATCACGCGGCGGCTGCCGACCGTGCCGCCCAGGCTGGCCTGATGCGCCAGCTCGATGCCTTCCTGCCCCTGGTCCTCGACGTCGTTGAAGCCCACCACGTGCGCCGTCAAGGCCCCATGCGGATAGTGGCGGCGGCTTTCCTCGCGGGTGTGGATGCCGGCGATGCCGAGCGCCTCGACGCGCCCGGCGGTGGCCAGGTCGACCTGGCGCTTCACGTAGACGAAGCCGCGCCGTGAATCGAGGCGGGCGTCGATGTCCGCCCGGCTGAGTCCCAGCTGGCGCGCCAGTTGGTCCAGTTGCGCAGGCAGGGCGCCGCGCGCTTCGGCGGGAATCGCCCACACCGCGCGCGCCGGCAGCGACAGCGCCAGCACCTCGCCGTTGCGGTCGAGGATGCGCCCGCGGGTGGCCGGCAGCTCCAGCGTGCGGGCGTAGCGCGCCGCGCCCTGCTTCTGCAGGAATTCGTCCGACCACAGCTGCAGCCAGACCGCGCGCCCGGCCAGGGTCGCGAAGGCGGCGAACAGCACCAGCAGCACCAGGCGCGAGCGCCAGGCCGGCAGGCGGCTCTCCAGCACCGGGCTGGCGCTGAAGGCGTGGCCCTTGCCGGCGGCGACGCGCCCGGTCTCGCTCATCTAGCCGTGCTCCCGCGGCTCGTCAAAGCTGCTGGTGTCGGCTTCCAGCACCGGCAGGGCCAGGCCGAAGCGCAGCGCCAGCAGGCGCAGGGCGAAGCCTGCCGCGATCGCGGCGGTGGTGGCGATGCCGGCAGCCACGCCGAGCTCCAGCAAGCCCAGGTAGAGCACCCCGGTGGCCAGGGACACCGTGGCGTACAGGTCGCGCTGCAGCACCAGCGGCACCTGGTTACACAGGACGTCGCGCAGCAGGCCGCCAAACACGCCGGTGGCCATCCCCATCAGGATCACCACCACCCAGTGCGCGCCGGTGGACGCGGCGATGTCGCAGCCGATCACGGTGAATGCCACCAGGCCGAGCGCGTCCAGCCACAGGAAAGCGGTCTTGAGGCGATGCATGCGGCGCGCCAGCAGGGCCGCCGCGATCGCGGCGCCGACGGTGAAGGCCAGGTATTCCGGATGCGCGACCCAGCCGAGCGGGTAGTGGCCGATGAGCAGGTCGCGGATGGTGCCCCCGCCCAGCGCGGTGACGGTGCCGACCACGCACAGGCCGAACAGGTCCATGCGGCGCCGCATGCCCATCAGGGCGCCGGACGCGGCTTCGGCCGCGATGGCGACCAGGTAGATCGTGTGGAGCAGGCTCATTCTCGGGGGGGCGGCAGGATGGCGGAATTCGGTGCGGGGCATGGTACGATGGGGGCCAACGATGTGTCCAATGCATTATTATTGCCATATCGATGCATATTCCGCATAGGACTGAGACGTGAACATCAAACAGCTGGAGCACCTGATCGCTGTCGCCGAAGCGCGCTCCTTCAGCCGCGCGGCCGAGCGCCTGTTCATCACCCAGCCGGCGCTGAGCCGCAGCATTCAGGCGCTCGAGGACGACCTGGGGGCGCCGCTGTTCGACCGCATCGGCAAGCGCATCGAGCTCACGCCGCTCGGGAGCCACGTATTGGCGCGCGCCGGCCGCCTGGTGCGCGATGCGGGCGAGCTGGCGCGCAGCGCCGACATCTTCCGCCACGGTGCGGGCGGCGCGCTGCGCGTCGGCATGGGATCGGGTCCGGCCGCCATGCTGATGGCGCCGCTGCTGTGCCACATGGCCGAACGGCACCCGGGGGTCAGGCTCGGCATCACGCGCGGCCCGCTGGCGCAGCAGCTGGTGCAGCTGCGCGCCGGCCAGCTCGACGCCCTGGTCGCGGACGCGCGCAGCATCGCGCCGGCGGAGGACCTGGTGGCCGGGCCGCTCGGCGAGCTGCGCACCTGCTTCGCCTGCCGCCCGGGCCACCCCCTGCTGGCGCACGACACGCTCACGCTGGAGCAGCTGCTGGCCTTTCCGGTCGCCTCCACCCCGCTGTCGGACGAAGTGGCGCGCCTGTTAGTGGCCGCCTACGGGCCGGCGGCCCTGCCTGAACGGATGGTCACCCTGCAGTGCGAAGACGTGGCCAGCCTGGTGGATGCGGTCGGCCGCTCGCAGGCCCTGTTCCTGGGACTGGCGGCGGCCGCGCGCGCCGGCGGCCTGGCCGAATTGCCGCTCCATCCGCGCCTGGACGCCAAGGCCCGCTTCGCCTGCGTGACCCTGGCGGGCCGCACAGAAGCGCCCTTGCTGCCGGCGTTTCGCGCCTTCGCGGCAGGGCTGCTGCAGGACTGAAACTGGAATGTAGGAGAGCATGAAAATGGAAACCCAACAACTCTGGGTCGAGCCGGTCGGCGACATCATCATCGCGCGCATCCGCGGCGCCTGCACCGCAGCGCTGCTCGAGGAATGCCAGCGGCGCGTCATCGCGCTGGTGCAAGATACCCGCCAGGTGAAGGTGCTGTACGACTCGCTCGAAATGGACGTTCCCTCGGTCGACATCGCCCTGGTCCAGCAGGGCCTGGAGTCGCGCGCCTGGGAGCGCTACGGCCCCCTGCCCTTGCGCCGGGCGATCCTGGTCGCCAATACCCGCATCGCCTACCGGGCCCGGATCGCCTTCGGCGAACTGGGCGAAGGCAGCTACCGGGTGTTCTACAACGACCTCGCGGCCGCGCTGCGCTGGCTCGACGAGCCGCCGGAAATCCCCGCCTGAGTTCACCGCTCGCGCGCGCCGGCCGGCGCCAGGCGGCGCAACCAGGCGCCGGCGGCGGCGCGACATCGTGGGTTGTGCAGGCACCAGCCGCCGGCCAGGCCGATCGCGCATCCGAGCAGGGTGTCGAGGAAGCGCGCCTGTGCCAGCGCGCCCGGCGCCGCCTGGCCCAGGGTGGCCGCTTCGGCCAGCAGGATCGTGAGCGGGGTGATGAGCGCCGTGGCCAGCGCGTAGTGGCGCACCACCAGCATCTCGATCAGGAAGGTCAGCAGCATCACCATCGCCGCCACCGACCAGCCGCGCAGCGGCAGCGACAGCAGGACCCAGGCCAGGGCCACGCCGGCGCCGGTGCCGAGCACGCGCTGCAGCTGCTTGTTCCAGATTGCGCGCAGCGAGACGCCCTGGATCACCGCCAGGCAGCTGACCGGCACCCAGTAGGGCTTGGGGAGCGCCAGCAGCTGCGCGGCCAGCAGCGACAGGCCGACCGCGGCGCCGATCACGACCGCGTCCAGCACCACGTAGCCGAAATCGAAGGCAGGCAGGGGCGGCTGCGATGGCGGCGCGCGGCCGCGCAGCGTGAAGACGCTGTAGCAGAAGCCGACCGCGCAGGCCAGCAGGCCGCCGAAGCCGAACAGGCCGGCCATGCGCGGCAGCTCGGCCGCCGTCACTGGGTTGTAGGCGCCGATCGCGGCGGCCATCACGAAGAACAGGCTGCCCGGCGGCCCGAGCGCGTAGATGCGGCAGGTCATCGTCACCAGGATCGTGATCGCGACCAGGGCGGGAATGATCGCCGGCGGCCACTGGCCGCTGGCCGCACCCAGCGTATAGCAGGCCAGCATGCCGAAGGCGCAGGCCAGCAGCGCCACCATGCGCTGCGCCAGCGCGGTGGCGGGCAGGTACAGGAACACCAGGCCGCCGAGCGAGGCCACCAGGCCGTCGCCGATGCGCCCGAGCGCGGCGCCGGCCAGCAGCGGCAGCCCGGAGGACAGCGCCGCGGCCAGCGGCATTGGCCAGGCGCGGTCGCTGGCCTGGAGGGTGGTCAGCTGGCGCAGTTCCTCGGACAGGACGGCCCGCAACCGCTGCCGGCGCGGAAGGCGCATGGTCCGCTCAGTTGAAGCGACCGGCCGTGCCGCCCAGGCTGTAGCGGCCGGCACCGAGCAGCGCGACCGCCAGCGCCGCGGCCAGGAACATGCCCTGCAGCTCGAGCGCCCAGCCGCCGGTGTCGCCCAGCGTGAAGAACTGCGCGGTATGGGCCAGCAGCACCGCCACGATCATGTTGATCACCACCACCAGCGCCGCGGCGCGGGTGAACAGCCCGACCAGCATCAGGAGCGGCGCCACCACTTCGCCGACATACACGCCGTAGGCGAACACCCCCGGCAGGCCGGCGCCTTCGACCATGCCGGTGATCGGGCCGATGCCGCCGGCAAGCTTGGAGAAGCCATGGAACAGCAGGATGATCGCCAGCGCCGCGCGCAGCAGCAGCTTGCCTTCGTCGTCCATGCTGCGCGGTGCAAGGTTTGTGGTTTGCATGATCACTCCTTCCGGATGAGTTGTACTGACATCATCGCCCTTCGACCGATTCGCGGGCGCACCGTTCGCTTCAGTCGAACGCATAGGCGTCCATCGCCAGCACCCCGTGTTCCACGCTCGCGTGCAGGCGGGTGGCGCGCGCTTGCGGCCCGCCCGCGCCCATGGCGACGAACAGGGGCAGCAGGTGCTCGTCGGTCGGGTGGTTGCGTACCGCGTTCGGGGCGCGGCGGCGGTAGTCCAGCAACTCGGCCTGGTCGCCGTTCTCGAGGGAGGCCTGCATCCAGCGGGCGAAGTCGTCCACCCACGCGGGTGCCGGCGCCTCGACCGCCTGGCCCCGGTATTCGTGCAGGTTGTGGGTCAGCGAACCGGAGGCCAGCACCAGCACGCCTTCGTCGCGCAGCGCGCCCAGGGCCTGGCCGATGCGCAGGTGGGCGGCGGGATCGCCGTCGCGCAGGATCGAGAGCTGGGTGACCGGCACGTCGGCATCGGGATACATCAGGCGCAGGGGCACCCAGGCGCCGTGGTCGAGCCCGCGCCCGGCGCTGCGTCCGGCCTGGATGCCGGCCTGGTCCAGTAGCGCGCCGGCGCGTTCGGCCAGCCCGGGCGCTCCCGGCGCCGGATACTCGATCTCGAACAGGGCGCGCGGAAAGCCGCCGAAGTCGTGGATGGTGACGGGTTGCTGCGCCAGGCTCACGGCCGGGGCGCCGATGGTCTCCCAGTGCGCCGACACGGCCAGCACCGCGCGCGGACGCGGCAGCGTTGCGCCGAGTTGTTCGAGGAAGCGGCGTGCCGGGCTGTCCTGCAGCGCCAGCATGGGCGAGCCGTGGGAAATGAACAGGGCGGGAAGGCGGGTCATCGTGTCTCTCCTCATGAAAGACACCATCTTATTGTCTTATTCGATGCGGATAAATAGGCTTGGATGGATAGGACTGTTTCATTTATCGGAACAATCCTGTCAATCGCGCCAGGGTGGATCCGCAAACGCCTCGACCAGGAAATCGATGATCACCCGCACCTTCGGCGCCAGGAATTTACGCGAAGGATAGACCGCATAGATGCCCAGCGCGATCGCGCGCCAGCCCGGCATCAGTTCCACCAGCCTGCCCTCGGCCAGGTCGGCGCCGACCATGAAGCTGGGCTGGAGGATGATGCCCTGCCCTGCCAGCGCGGCGGCGCGGCAGGTGTCGCCATTGTTGGTGCGCATGCGCGGCTGCACCTTGACGGTTTCCTCGCCCGCGGGGCCGGAAAAGCTCCAGGTATCGCCGGCCGCGAACAGGCTGTAGCCGATCACGGCATGGCGCGCCAGCTCGGCCGGCCTGGCCGGCGCGCCATGCGCGTCCAGGTAGGCCGGCGCGGCGCAGGCCACCAGCCGGGTCGAGGCAAGCCGCCGGCTCACCAGAGAAGACGCGGGCAGCTGGCCGATCCGCACGGCCAGGTCGTAGCCCTCGTCCACCAGGTCGACCACCCGGTCCGACAGGCTGACGTCGAGTTCCAGTCCGGGATGGCGCTCCAGCAGCCGCGGCCACAGCGGCGCCAGGTGCATCAGGCCGAAGCTGAGCGGCACGTTGGCCCTGGCCACGCCCTGGGCCGTGGTACTGCCCGATCCGAGCTCGGCTTCCGCTTCCTCGAGCCGGTCCAGCAGTTCGCGGCAGCGCGCATGGAACAGCTCGCCTTCCGCGGTGGTCGAGAGCCGGCGCGTGGTCCGGTGCAGCAGGCGCACGCCGAGGCGCTCCTCGAGCTCGGCCACATGGCGCGACACCGCCGCCTTCGACATCCCGAGCCGCCCCGCGGCGGCCGTGAAGCCGCCCGCCTCGACCACGGCCGCGAACACGCGCATTTCCTCGAACCGGTCGGTCATCGATTATTCCTGGTCTGCAATGATGAGGGCGATTCTACCCGCACATCTCGCTCTCTCCCGCCGGTTCTGCCACAATGTGGCGGTACACGGGAGCCGCACGACATGTATCACGAACCGAACCGCCAATCGATCAGCATGCTGGTCAGGGATTTTTATGCCGATATCCGGCGCGACGAGCTGTTGCAGCCGGTATTCGACGGCGCCATCGGCGCCAACTGGGAAGCTCACCTCGAGCGCATGGTGGACTTCTGGTGTTCGGTCATGCTGTCGAGTAGCGAGTTCAAGGGCAATGTCTACGGCAAGCACATGGGCTTGCAGGGCATCGAGGCGGAGCACTTCCGGCGCTGGCTCGGCCTGTTCGAGGCGCATGCGCGGCGGTTGTTCGCGCCGGAAACCGCCGAGGCCTTCCTGGCGGCGGCCCGGCGCATCGCCGCCAGCCTGCAATACGGTTATTTCGGCCGCGTCGAAGTGGCCTGAGGGGAGCACATGAAACACCTGCCCGCCGGGCTGGATCACTACAAGAGCACGCCCATCTTCGACCAGGACACGGTGCCGGCGGGATTGCGGCGCGCGCACAGCACCGCGACCGGCGTCTGGGGCCGCATCGTCGTCCACGAGGGCAGCCTGCGCTATGTGATCGAGGCGCCGGAGACCGAAGAACACCTGCTCGCGCCCGGGACGCCGGGCATCGTCGAACCGGGCGTGCCGCACCATGTCGACATCGCGGGGCCGGTGCGCTTCTGCGTGGAGTTCCACCGCTAAGCGCCCGTTCGCCTGCGCCGCAGCGCGCGGCCCAGCGCCAGGTCGTGCTCGTCATATCAGCCTCCCGCGCGGCGCTTGCCTGCGCCGCTCTGCATATTTGATTTGCATCGAAACCCACGTTTCGAGTATTTTCGATCCTGTCCGCATGCACGACGAAAGGACCACACCATGTTCCTCGAACGCGTCTGTATCGCCACCGATGGCTCCGATCTGGCCGTCCGCGCCGCCCAGATGGGCACCCTGCTTGCCCGCTCGGGCGCCGGACGCATCGTCGCGGTCTCGGTGGCGCAACCGCAGTTCCACCGGCCGGAAAGCGGCAAGGCCGCACCGGACAACGAATGCGCCCAGGCGGAATTCGCACGCGCCCGCCGGGCCGCCCAGGCCCACGTCGAGACGGTGCTGGACATCGCCCGCCAGACCGGCGTCAGCTGCGATGCCGAGACGCCGCTGGCCTCGGCGCCCGGCCCCGACATCATCCGGGTCGCGGAAGAACATGGCTGCGACCTGATCGTGATGGGCACGCACGGGCCGAACGACGCGAACCGCCTGTTCGTCGGCAGCGTGGCGCAGTACGTGCTGGCCAATTCCAGCATTCCGGTGCTCCTCTTGCGCGACCCGCGTGAAGCGTCGCAGCCCGACTTCATCGAGGGCGTCGCGTCCTGAGCAGCTGCGTCCCCTGGGACTCAGTGCGCCATCAGGACGGGCAAGCGCGCGTTTTGCAGCACGTAGCGCGTGACGCCCCCGAGGAACAGCTCGCGGAATTGCGAATGGCCGTAGCAGCCCATGACCAGCAGGTCGCAGCCCTCCTGCGCCGCCAGCCCGAGCAGTGCCTGCCCGCCGTCGAGGCCGCGCTCGACCGCCATGATCCGGGCCTGGACGTCGTGGCGTGCAAGGAAGGCGGCAAGGTCGGCCTGGTGCTGCGGCTCGCCCAGGTCGGTGTCGCCGGGCGCGCGGAAGGCGACGACGCTCACGCGCGCGGCGCGCCGCAGCAGCGGCAGCGCGGCCTGTAGCGCGGCCGACGCCTCCTTGCTGCCGTTCCAGGCGACGAGCACATGGCGCAAGGGACCGGGCAGGACCGGGGAAGTTGGCACCACCAGCACCGGGCGCGCGCAGGTAAAGGCCACGTATTCGGGGATGCGCACCACGGTCTCGCTCAAGGCTTCGTCCGGGTCGTCCTGGCTGACCACCACCAGGTCGGCGAAGCGTCCCAGCCGCGCCAGCGCTTCGCTCGGGAGGTCGCACACCAAGCGTTGTTCGAACGCCACGCCGGCGTCCCCCGCCAGCGTGGCGAACTGAGCGAGCGCGCGCCCTGCCGCGTCGTGCAAGGGAGCGAAGTAGCTCGCCTCGAGGCTGCCCGGCACCACCTTGTAGCCATGGGGGAAAACGTCGCGCGAAACACCGATGGCTGCGACACCCAGCAGCTGCGCCCCGTGTTCCCCGGCCAGCCAGGCCGCGACGCGGAGTCGTTGCGGTGCGTGACGTGATTCGTCGGCATGCACGACGATGGTCCGATAGCTCATCGATCTCCTCCTGTGCCCGAGGCCGCAAGCGCAGTCGCGCGACCCGCCTCGCCCCTGTCGTTTGACCGGATCAACCAACCCTGGTTCGTGCCGCCATCCACTTGCGCAGCTCCAGTCCGGCCAGCGCCAGCAGCGCCATGCCGAGGGCGGCGGCCAGCGCGGCCGGCGGCGGCGGGGCCAGGTCGAGGATGCCTGCCAGCGCCGGCACGAACAACGCCAGCGCGAGCAGCAGCAGCGCCGCGCCGGCGATCGCCCAGAACACCGGGTTGGCGACCCGTAGCGTGCTCCCGACACCGTCGAGCTGGCGGTTCGACAGCAGCAGTGCGAGGTTGCACAGCACCAGCGCGGCAAAGGCTGCGCCGCGCGCCTCCGGTTCCGGCAGCCATGAGAGCGCCCAGCCATACAGTGCCACGAGCGAGGCCAGCACCCAGGCGCCCTGGACCAGCGCACTGCCGACGGCCGCGCGCCCGAACAAGGCTTCGCCGGGCGCGCGCGGCGGGCGCCGCATCAGGTCCGCCTCGGCCGGTTCGTTCTCGAAGGCCAGAGAACAGGCGGGGTCGATCACCAGCTCCAGGAACACGATATGGAGCGGGTACAGCATGACCGGCCAGCCCAGCAGCACGGGCAGCAGCGCCATGCCGGCGATCGGCACATGCATCGCCATCACGTAGCACATCGACTTGCGCATGTTGCCAAAGATCCGCCGGCCCGTTGCGATGGCCTCGACCAGCGAAGCGAAGCGGTCGTCCAGCAGCGTCAGCTCGGCGGCTTCGCGCGCGACGTCGGTGCCGCGCCGGCCCATGGCGACGCCCACGTCCGCGGCGCGCAGCGCCGGCGCGTCGTTGACCCCGTCGCCGGTCATCGCGACCACCGCGCCGCCCTGCTGGAGCGCCTGCACGATGCGCAGCTTCTGCTGCGGGGCGACGCGGGCGCAGACGTCGGTGTCGGCCAGGCGGCGCGCCAGCCCGGCATCGTCGAGCGCGGCGATCGCGACGCCGGTCAGCACCGCGTCGGGCGCTCCCGCGTCGAGCCCGGCCTGGCGCGCGATCGCGCGCGCGGTTTCGGGATGGTCGCCGGTGATCATCACGACGCGCAGGCCGGCGCCGCGGCAGGCCGCCACGGCGGCGGGAATGTCGGGACGCAGCGGATCCGCCAGCGCGGCGAGGCCGAGCGGCTCGAGGCCGAAGGCGGCCGGCTCGACCGGCATGGCCCGGGCCCCGGCAGTGGTCCACGCACGCGCCACCGCCAGCACCCGCAGGCCGGCCGCCGCCATCCGCGCGGCCGCCCCGAGCAGCGCCGCACCCGCGGGCGCGGGCGCGCCGCACATCGCCACGATCGCCTCGGGCGCCCCCTTGGCGGCGACCAGCAGGCGGCCGTCGCCGCAATCCCAGACCTGCACCAGCGCCGGCCGCTGCGGCGTCAGGCCGTACTCGTGCAGCAGCGTCCAGCCGGGCGGCAGCGCGCCGCCATCGGGCAGCGATTCGGCGGCCAGGCGCCAGAACGCGGCCTCCATGGGGTCGCTGCCGAGCGCCCGGCTGGCGCGCAGCGCGCAGGCCAGCAGCTCCTGATGCGGCGCGGCCATTCCGGCCCCGGCAGGTCCGTCATGGAGGCTGCCCTCGCGCCACAGCTGCGCGACCGCCATCCGGTTCTCGGTCAGGGTGCCGGTCTTGTCGACGCACAGCACCGAGGTCGAGCCGAGGATCTCGATCGCCGCCAGGCGCCGGGTCAGCACCTGGCTGCGCGCCAGGCGCCAGGCGCCGATGGCCGGGAACACGGTGAGAATGACAGGAAACTCTTCCGGCAACATGGACATCGACAAGGCGATGCCGGCCAGCAGCGCCTGCAAGGGATCCTGGCCGCGCAGCACCAGCAGCAGGACCAGCGCGGCGCTGACGGCGCCACCCAGAATCGCGAAGCGGCGCGCCAGGGCCCTGGTCTCGCGCTGCAGGCGCCCGGGCGGCGGCGCGATGCCGCCCAGCGCCGCCCCGATGCGGCCGATCTCGCTGCGTACGCCGGTGGCGCTGACCCGGGCCAGGCCATGCCCTTGCACCACCAGCGTACCGGAATACACCCACGGAAGGTCGGCGCCGCCGGGCGCCTGCTGGCGCTCCCCTCCTGCGCCGCCCTGCGGCGCCGGCAGCTTGCCGACCGGGACCGATTCGCCGGTCAGCAACGACTCGTCCACCTGCAGGCCCGCCGCCGCCAGCAGCAGGCCGTCGGCCGGCACCCGGTCGCCTTCGCCCAGCTCGACCAGGTCTCCCTCCACCAGTTCGCCGGCCGGCAGTTGCCGGGCACTGCCGTCGCGCCACACCAGGGCGGTCGGCGCGCCCAGCTCGCGCAGCGCCTGCAGGGCGCGCTCGGTGCGGCCCTCCTGGTACATCGTCATGCACAGCATCAGGACCACCATCCCGAACAGGAAGGCCCCTTCGAAGGGTTCGCCCAGCACCAGGTACAGGACCGCGGCCCCGACCAGCAGCAGGTACATCGGTTCGCGCGCGGCGTCGAGCGCGATGCGGCGCCAGCGCCGCTTGCCGGAGTCGGGCAGCCGGTTGGGACCGTCGCGCGCCAGGCGACGGGCGGCTTCTTCGCTGTCCAGTCCCGCGGGGGCGGGGGCGCCGGTCTCGACCTTCATGGCTTACCCGGTTCGGAGGCCGGCATGGTCTCGCGCGCCAGCTCGACGCGGTCGCGGCCGTTCGACTTGGCCCGGTACAGCGCCGCGTCGGCATCGGCCAGCAGATCCTCGATACCGGCATGCCCGGGGGTCAGGCCGGCAACCCCGATGCTGATCGTGCAGCGCACTTCGCCCCGAGGGATCGCGAGGCGGATCGCGCCGACGGCCATTCGCATGCGCTCGGCGCAGGTGAGGGCTTCCTCGACCGTTGTTTCGGGCATGACGCACACGAACTCCTCACCCCCGACCCGGCCGAAGTAATCGCTGGCCCGCAGCAGGTCCGCGCATGCCTGGCTGACCGCACGCAGGAGCGCGTCGCCGACCGGATGGCCCCAGGTATCGTTGACGCGCTTGAAAAAATCGATGTCGAGCATGGCGATCGCCAGCGGATGGGCGTAGCGCCGCGCCAGCGTGATATCGTGGCTGGCAAGTTCGAGCAGGTAGCCTCGCGCCAGCACCCCGCACAGGCTGTCGTGGCGGGCGGCATGGCGCAGGGCGCGCTCGGCCAGGAAGTTCCTGCGCACCAGCCGTCCCTGGAAGCGCGCCACCCCCGCCACCAGGCCGAGCATCACGAGGTAGGCCAGCACGCTGCTGGCGAAGGCCGGCTCCGTCAACTGCGCTGCCGCCAGTCCAAGGAATAGCAGGCTCGGCGCCAGGACCAGCGCAGACAAGCGAAGCAGGCGCGGTTCGACCAAGGCCAGCGGAAACATCACCCCCGTGATCGCCGGCAGCGCCAGCAACAGGCCATCGGGCAGCAGGGCGGCGCTGAGGATCATCGCGCCGGCATGGGTGACGTAAACCAGGGCGCAACGCCAGGCGAGCGGGATGCGCCCGTCCCAGTCCCGATAACCGATGGCGCCAAGCAGGACCAGGCCCAGCCGGATTAGCGCAGTGGTGGGGGCCTGCTGGGGAGCGATCCAGTAGTCCCATGCGCTGAACAGCAGCACGCCGAGGCCGAACAAGCCTCCGAGCGCCGGCAGCATGCCGGACAGGCTGCGGTCGAGCGCCAGGCCGAATTCGCGTTCGTCGTCGGGCGCGAGCTCACCGGTCAGGCGCGCGGCCCGGAATGGAGATGAGGCCGGACGCTGTTTCCCCATCTGCACGACGCCGCCCTCAGCCGGCGCCGGCGGCTGGCCGCAAGACCATGACCGGCACCGGCGCGCCTGCGAGCACGGCCTGGGTCACGCTGCCGGCCAGCAGACGGCTCAGGCCGCGCCGGCCGTGCGAACCCATGACGATCAGGTCGCATTGCTGTTCGCGGACGGTATCGGCGATCGCCTCGGCGGGGTCGAGCGCGCTGCAGGTAAGCGCCGTGCAGGCCACGCCCGCCTTTGCGCAGCGCGCGGCGATGGCATCGACATAGCGCTGGGCATGCTCCAGCAGCACGTCCATCTGCAGGCCCGGATCGTAGGCCATGGCGCCTTCGAGCGACTGGAAGGTGGGTTCGGGAACTGCGACGGACAGCGCCACGATCTCGCTGTCCTCGCGGCCGTGGACGAACTCGATGGCGGCATCGACCGCCGCTTCGGAAACGGGCGACCCGTCGGTCGGGACCAGGATACGTCGGTACATGGCAATCTCCAGACAGGGGTGGAGGAACGGTCGAGGACCAGTCTGTCCTCGCGAATGCTAAAAATCTTTGATTTAAATCAAAATCGAACCGAAGTCTTGATGCTTTGGCAAGCCTAGCAAACTGTCCGGTCGCCAAAGCAGATGCCGAGCTCGCGCGCCGTGCGCACCATGTCGCCGTCGACCGGCACCCGCTTGCTGCGGCCCGCCACATCGCCCAGGGGCACGGTGCCGATCTCCTGGCCGCCCAGCGCCACCATCACGCCGGACTCGCCGCGCGCCAGCGCGCGCACCGCGCAAGCGCCGAAGCGCGCCGCCACCACGCGGTCGAAAGCCGACGGGCTGCCGCCGCGCAGCAGGTGGCCCAGCACCACGCTGCGGCATTCCTTGCCGGTGCGCCGCGCCAGCTGCGCTTCGACCCAGGCCCCGATGCCGCCCAGGCGCTCGGCATGGCCGCCGCCCGCGGGCGCCAGCCGGGCGCGCTCGCCGCCGAGCGGCTGCGCGCCCTCGGCGGCCACCACGATCGCATGGCGCCGGCCGGCGGCGTCGCGCCGCCCGATGGCCTCGGCCACCACGTCGAGGTCGAAGGGGATCTCGGGGAGCAGGATCGCATGGGCGCCCCCGGCCATGCCGGCCTGGAGCGCGATCCAGCCGGCGTAGCGTCCCATGACCTCGACCACCATCACGCGGTGCTGGCTGTCGGCGGTGGTGTGCAGACGGTCGATGCATTCGGTGGCGAAGCCGGCCGCCGTATCGAAGCCGAAGGTCTGGTTGGTAGCGTCGAGGTCGTTGTCGATGGTCTTGGGCACGCCGACCACCGGCAAGCCCTGGCGCTGCAGGCAGGCGGCGATTTCCATCGAACTGTCGCCGCCGACCATCACCAGCGCGTCGAAGCCGCGCCCCCGGCACAGGCCGACCAGCTCGGCGCTGCGATCCTGTTCCGCCGGGCCGGCCGCGCCCTGGACCGGATAACGCAGCGGGTTGCCGCGGTTGGTGCTGCCGAGGATGGTGCCGCCGAGGTGCGCAATGCCGTGCACGGCGTCGGGCGACAGGCGCATGACCGGCTCGCCGAGGCAGGTGGCGGGCGCGAGCAGGCCGTTGAAGCCGTCGCGGATGCCCCAGCATTCCCACCCGTGCCGGCTGGATGCAAGCACCACCGCGCGGATCACGGCGTTCAGGCCCGGGGCGTCGCCGCCCCCGGTGACGATGGCAATGCGCTGGATGCGGGTTTCCATGGGCGCCTCCTGTGGTGCTGCCGACTATAGCATGCACGCCGGCGCGAACGATGCGCCGTTCGTGGCGGATCCGCACAGCCGTGGTGGGCACGGCACCGCGGCAGAGGTACAATGCCGCCCACACCATCCAAACACATACGATATGCTGACTACCCTGCTCGACTGGTTCCTCCACCTTGACCGCCATCTCTCCGTGCTCGCGGCCGAATACCAGGTGCTCGTCTACGTGCTGCTGTTCGCAGTGATCTTCGTCGAGACCGGCGTGGTCGTGATGCCCTTCCTGCCGGGCGACTCGCTCCTGTTCGTGACCGGCGCGCTGGCGGCGAAGGGCATGCTCTCGCTGCCGGTGCTGATCCCGCTCTTGATCGTCGCGGCGGTGGTCGGCGACATCGTCAACTTCGCGATCGGCACCGTGTTCCGCGATCGCGTGAGGAACGGCTACCGGCTTCGCTTCATCAAGCCCGAACACATCGCCCATACCGAGCGCTTCTTCGAGCGCCACGGGCCGAAGACGATCGTGCTGGCGCGCTACGTTCCGATCGTGCGCACCCTGGCCCCCTTCGTCGCCGCGCTGGGCAGCATGCGCTACCGGACCTTCCTGGCCTACAACGTGTCGGGCGGCACCCTGTGGGTCGTGTCGCTGACCCTGGCCGGTTATGCCTTCGGCAACATCAAATGGGTCAACGACAACCTGACCGCGGTCATCATGGGCATTATCGTGCTGTCGCTGGTGCCGGGCATCCTGGCCTGGCTGCAGGAGCGCCATCGCAGCAGGCGCGCGGTCGGCCCTCAGGGCTGACAGAGCGCCTCCCGGCGCCGCATATCTCTACCGCCCCATGCCCGGCCACCTGCCGGCCATGGGGTGGTTTTTTTTAGCCGTGAAATTCTGACGGTGATCTCCCCCTCTCGCTGATTGCCTGGCTGATGCAGTGTTAATCTCGCCGTAGTTGTTGGCGCCGACGGAATGTTGTTCGCGCGATGTATTCGTGGGTTAGTTACATTTTATGGATCGCGATGTGCATATCAGGATTGCAGGAATGGCGATTGCTCCGTCCATACCGGCACTCTACATTGGCCGTTCCGATTCATAACGACAATACCAATGGAGACAAGATGATCGATGCCGAAAAAGGCCCGTGGAAATACCTGGTGATGTGGCTGCGCTTCTACTATGCGATCCACTTCCTCAAATCCGGAATCAACTACGCCGTGTTCGGCGTCATCCCGGATTTCAGCAAGGCGGGTGCGGTCGGCCCCTACCTCACCGCGATGAACGACATCGGCTTTTATCCCTTCATCAAATACCTGGAGATCGTGCTGGGCTCGATGCTGCTGTTCAATGTCCTGACGCCGCTGGCGCTGGCGGTCATGGCCGGCATCGCCTTCCAGATCGCCTACCTGAACCTGTTCGTCTCGCCCCACCCGCGCCAACTGTTCACGGGCACCCAGGAACTCCTGCTGTGCGGCCTGCTCATTCTGGCCTACGGCAAAAGCTACGCCGAACTGTTCCGCATGAGGGCGAAGCCGGCCTTTCCCTGGTCGAAGCAAGCAAACCTCTTACCCGCAAAGGACTGACTCATGCATCACGCCGCAAGACTCAAGGATGCCGTCATCGTGATCGCCACGGCATGCATCTGGACCCTGATCGTCATCGCCTTCTCCACCACCATGGGCTCGCGCCCGCTACGCATCTACGACTGGGGCCCGCCGGTGTTCGCCTGCCTGCTGACCCTGCTGGTCATGCTCAAGGACCGGTTCACGGGGGGCAAGCCGCGCTAGCCGCGCGCCGGCTGCTGCGCCCTTGCGAACAGCATGCCGCCGGCAAGCGCGGCGCCCAGGACCCAGAACACCACCTGGGCGCCGCCCGCGGAACCGAGCGCCCCGACACTCACCGGCAGGATGGTCTGGCTCGCATTGGCCAGCATCGAGCGGATCCCGATCGCCTCGCCGCCGCGTCCCGGCGGCGCAGCCTGGCCGATGGCGCTCATGATCATCGGCAGCGCGCAGCCCAGCGCCAGGCCCAGCACGAAGGCGCATGCCAGCAGCCACGGCAGGCCGCGCCCCAGCGGCAGGGCGAGGTAGGCCGCCGCCGCCAGGCCCAGTGCGCCGCCCAGAACCTGCCAAGCCGACCAGCGGCGCGCCAGCAGCGGCACGAAGATGCGCACCACGAAGGTGCCGGCGCCGAAGGCCCCCATCACCAGGCCGATGCGCGAGGCGGACAGGCCGAGCGCACTGCCGTGCAGCGGCATCATGAAGCTGAACAGGTCCCAGCCCATCGACAGCAAGGCGCTGACCACCAGCACCGCGCGCAGCGGCGCATGGCGCAGCAGGTCCATCACCGATGCCCTGCCCTGCCGCCGGTCCGGCCCGGGCGCACCGCCCGTGCCGGCGCCCATCCTGGCCAGTGCCGGCAGGGCCAGCAGCGGCAAGGCGGCCAGCGCGACGAAGGTCCAGGCGCTGCCGGCCAGGTCGAGTAGAAAACCCGCCATGACCGGGCCGGCGATACTCGAAACGGAGTTGCCGAGCGCCAGCATCGAGTAGGCGCGCGTATGCTGTTCCGGCGGGCCGCCCGCCAGGATCGCATGGTGCAGCGCCACGTGCACCAGCATGAATCCGCTGCCCATCAGGACCGCGCTGGCGCCCAGGCCGCCGAGCGAAGGCAGCAGCGCCAGCAACAGGCCGGCTTCCAGCAGCAGCAATGCGAGCAGGGTTGGCTTGACGCTGCCGCGCCGGTCGGTCCAGCGTCCGGCATGCACCGACAGCAGCATCGGCACCAGCGCCAGCAGGCCGATCACCAGGCCCACTTCCAGCGGCGTGGCGCCGAGCCGGATCGCCGACAAGCTCAGCGCGACCCGCCCGCCGGCGAAGGCGGTATGCGCCAGCACCATCAGCGCGACCACGGCGGGCAGCGTCATGCGGGAGGCTCAGGCAGCTGGCGCGGCGGCGCGTTCGACCGGCGCCGCCTGGAAGCGCATCGAGAAGTCGATCGCGCGGATGTCCTTGATCAGGGCGCCGACCGAGATCCGGTCGACCCCGGTCTCGGCCAGCTCGCGCAGGCGCGCGAGCGTAACGCCGCCGGACACCTCCAGGCTGCAGCGCCCGGCCGCCAGCGCCACCGCACGCCGGATCTGCGCGGTCGACATATTATCGAGCAGGACCATGGTTACTCCGGCCTGCAGGGCTTCCTCGAGCTGGTCCAGGGTTTCGACCTCGACCTGGATGAAACTCGCCCCCGCTCCGAGCCGCCGGGCGGCGGCGAAAGCCGCGACCAGGCCGCCGGCGGCCGCGATGTGGTTTTCCTTGATCAGGATGGCGTCGTACAGGCCCATGCGGTGATTGCGCCCGCCGCCGCAGCGCACCGCGTACTTCTGGGCCACGCGCAGGCCGGGTATGGTCTTGCGCGTATCCAGGATCGCCGCCCCGGTGCCGGCCACGGCTTCCACGTGCAGGGCGGTGCTGGTCGCCACCGCGCTCAGGGTCTGCAGGAAGTTCAGGCAGGTGCGTTCGGCGGTCAACAGGCCGCGCGCCGGTCCCGCGATCTCGACGATGGCCTGGCCGGGTGCGCAGCGTGCGCCGTCGGCCACGTGCCAGGTGGCGACCGCAGACGGCGCCACCCGGCGCAGGGTTGCCATCACCCAGGGCTGGCCGCAGATCACCGCCGCCTCGCGGCAGACGATGGTCGCGCGCGCCGCGCCGTCCGGCACCAGGGCCGCGGTCAGGTCGCCGCCGCCGACGTCTTCCGCGAGGGCGCGGTCCACGTCCGCCTCGACTTGCCGCAGGAGCTCCCGGTCGATGCCGGCGTCCAGCTTCACCGGCATCAGATGACCACGCCGCGCGGCACCGGAATGCCGTACAGCGAACCGGCATAGGCCGCGTACACCGGATCGTCGACGTTGCAGGCATGGCCCATCGCCACCGACAGGTCGCGCCAGGTGCGCTGGATCGGGTTGGTGACGCGGCTGGCGTTGCCGCCGGCGTGCTTGAACACCTCGGCGGCCGCCTCGGCCGCGCGGCGCACGGCGCGCACCTGGTTCACGCGCGCCTTGTACTTCATCTCGCGGGTCACCTTGCCGCCGGCCTGCACCAGCTTGTAGATCTCGCCGATCTCGTTCACCACGTGCTGGCACGAAGCGTCGATATCGGCCAGGGCCGCGCCCAGCGAAGCCATATGGTACGGGTTCTGGGTCTGCTTCACGCCCATCCGGCTGACCCGGCTGCCCGTGTAGTCGGCGAAGTGCTTGACCACACCGGCCGCGATGCCCAGCGTCGCCGCCGAGATCGCACCCGGGAAGAACAGGTCGAACGGAATCCGGTACAGCACACTGTCCGGACGATGGCGCGCCGCATATTCGCAGTCGTTCAGGGCCTGCACGTCATAGGTGCGGTAGTCCGGCACGAACACGTCCTTGACCAGCACGTCCTTGCTGCCGGTGCCCTGCAGGCCCATCACGTTCCAGGAATCCTGAAGGATCTCGTAGTCGGCGCGCGGCAGCACGAAGTGCATCAGCCGGGTGTATTCGCCGGCCGGGCCGCCGTCCTGTTCGGCCAGTACGCCCAGCACGGCCCAGGTGCAGTGGTCGGTGCCGGACGAGAACGGCCACTGGCCGTTCAGGATGTAGCCGCCCTCGACGCGGCGTGCGCGGCCGATCGGCGCATAGGGCGACGCGGTCCAGGTGTCGTGGTCTTCGCCCCAGACCTCTTCCTGCATGCGCGGGTCGCCCTGGCCGAACTGGAAGGGGTGCACGCCGACCACCGAGCCGACCCAGCCGAGCGACGAGGCCCGGGAGGCCAGGTCGATCACGGTCTGGTAGAACTCGCGCGGGTCGGCCTCGAAGCCGCCGTACTGCTTTGGTTGCAGCATGCGCACCAGGCCGCTATCGCGGATCAGGCGAGCGCCTTCGTCCGTCACGCGGCCCAGTTCGATGCTGGGGACTTCCTGCTCGACGAAGCTGTCGATGTTGCCAATGATGGTTTCTCGTACCGGATGCATGTTGCGCTCCTTGAATTCTAGGTCTTGCGATAGGTGTGATGGGCGGGTCGGGCGCTTACGCCTCGTCCAGCTTCAGGGCAGTCAGTTCCGCGTGCTGGCGGCGGTGGCCCCAGCTGCTCGGCTTGTCGTAGGTGCGCGGCGTCCACAGGTCCGGGTCCACGTCCAGTCCGCCCCAGCCATACTCGAGGCGGAAGCAGGACGGCGTGTACATGTAGAACGAGAACATCTGGTCGTTGCTGTGCTTGCCCAGCGTGGTCGTGATCGGGATCTCGCGCTGCAGGCAGATGTCGTGCGCGGTGCCGACGTCGTCGATCGCGTTCACTTCGATCATCAGGTGCAGGAAGGCCACCTCGCGGGTCGGCAGCGCGCTGATCGCCAGCGAGTGGTGGCGCCCGTTCAGGTGGTAGAAGTGCGCCACCAGCGGGCCGTCGCGCACCGTATCCGACGGATGGAAACCCATCACGTCGCGGTAGAAGCGGTCGCCTTCGTCCAGGTCCTTCACTGCCAACACCACGTGGCCCAGGCCCTGGTCGGCGGTGCGAAAGCCCGAGATCGCGCGGCCCGGACGGAAGGCCGCCACGGTATGGTGCAGGCCCCAGCTCAGTTCATGGCGAAAGCCGGAAGGGTCCTTGAACCAGTAGAAGCCCTCGACCTTGCGCTCGGCGCATTTTTCCGGCGTGGCGCGGCAAGCCTCGATGCCATGGGCGTTCACGCGCGCGGTCACCGCCCTGGCCGCGGCCTCGTCCTGCACGCTCCAGCCGATGTAGGCGACCGCATTGCGCTCGCCCGGGTGGATGACGATACGATGGGCGACTTCGTCCAGGCGCAGGCGCACCGCGCCGTCCGGACCGTGCCCGGCCACCTGCAGGCCCAGCACGTCGGGGCCGAAGCGTTCCCATTCCCGGTAGTCGGGGGAACGCACGCCCAGATAGGCAAGCGATTTGATCATTCGCTGTCTCCTCGTTTTGTTGATTTAAGGTTCTGGAATATCCATTCAGGCCGGGCGCAGCATGGCCCGGCCCTGCCGGCATGCTCAGGCGGCCTGGCGCACCGCGACCGGATTGCCTTCGATGAAGGAATCGATCACGCGGTTGAACTCGTCGGTGTGCTCGAGCTGGACCCAGTGGCCGCAGCGGTTGACCAGGTAGACGCGCGAATTCGAGATCATGCGCGCCAGCACCAGGGCCGAGTTGAAGTGCACGGTGCGGTCGTCGCGGCCGTGCATCAGCAGGGTCGGGGCCGTAATGGTGGGCACGCGCTGCGTGTCCAGTTTGACCATCGGCTTGCCGTGGCCGCTCTTCCAGCCTTCGATGTGGTCGGGGCGCGCCAGGGCAGCCTTGACGCGTTCGGCCAGCAGCTCGTCGGTCACGTGGCGGGTGTCGAAGGCCATGCCTTCGACGAACTTGCGCATGGTCTCGATCGACGGATTGAAATAGGCCGCTTCCAGGGCCTTCACGCCTTCGCTCAGGCCGGCCGGATCGAAGATGCCCGGCACGCCGGCCGAGGAACCCATGGTGACCAGGTGCGAGACCAGTTCCGGGCGCTCGTAGGCCAGGCGGATGCAGGACGAGCCGCCCATCGAGTTGCCCACGAAAGCGGCCTGGGTGATGCCGAGGGCTTCGAGGAACTCGGCCAGGGCGCCGCTGTTGTCGCGCTTGTCGTAGGTGACGGCCTGCGACTTGCCCCAGCCGGGCAGGTCGACCGCCAGCACGCGGTACTTGCCCGCCAGGGTGGCGATGTTCGGGTTGTAGTTGCTCCAGGCCGAGGCGCCCGGGCCGCCGCCGTGCACCAGTACCAGGGGATGACCCTGCCCTGCCTCGTGGTAGTGGATGTCCCAGTTCTTGGTCTTGATGCGCTTGCTAGTGTTTTCTTCGGTCACGATCGCCACGTCTTCCTCCGTTCAGATTGGTTCGATTGCCTGCCACAGGCAGGGTGCTCGAGACATATTAGCTGAATCTCCGTTCTAGAATCAACATTTTATTTTCGCAAAAGAAAAGGCCGGCGATTGCCGGCCTGGGAGGAGTCTGGCTTGCGCCCGCAGGCGCCGCATTCAAGCCTTGGCCCCGGCCGGTTCCGGCTTGCGCCGCTTGCGGGCCACGCCGGACTGGGTCGTCAACTGCGCCTGGGCCTGTTCGACCAGGTGCGCCAGGCTGGACGCCAGCATCGGGCGGAAGGCCTTGATCGTCTCGCCCGAGGCGCCGGCGATCGCGTTCCCGTCCTGCAGCGCCAGGGTGAAGCCGCTCAGGCGTTCCGGCAGGCCCGGGTCATGGGCCAGCAGCGCTTCCGGCAGGGTTTTGCGCCACCACGACGCGAATTCGGCGCGCTGCAGTTGGCGGATGTGCAGGAAGCGCTCGCGCGCCACCTGCTCGCGCACCGACTTTTCGACGCTCAGGATCACGCCCAGGCGCCAGAAGTCGGCCGCATCGTACTGGCGCTCGGCATCGACGGCGCCGAACAGGCGCTCGATGTGCTGGCCGAAGCTTTCCCCCGTCTGCGGCTGCAGGGTGCTGGCCACCTGGCTGTGCCAGCGCGCATAGCTGGTGTCGATCAGCGCCGCCAGCAGCAGGTCCTTGTTCTCGAAGTGCCAGTACACGCTCCCCACCGGCAGCTCGGCCTTCTTGGCCACCTTGGCCATGGTCGCGCCGCTGTAGCCCTCATCCCGGATCACCTCGAATGCGGCATCGAGGATGCGCTCGCGCGATGCGGCGCTGGTGCGGTGTTCTCCGGAACGGCGGGGGCGGTCGATCATGGACATGGGCAGTGGTGTTCGGCTGACAGGAAAGAAAAAATGGTAACACGGGAGATTGCAACATTACCACCGCAAAGGAGGCTTCGATCGCCGTGCGCGCCGGCTTGAAGCCACAAGCTATGCGGCTTTGCGCATGCTCGCACCGAGCCATGCGGCGAACGCATAGCTGAAATGACCGTTCCCGCGTTGTTCGCTTCCCCTCGATCACAAAAAATAGCGTCATCCGGCGGCGCCTGCGCGTCCCACGTCCCACCCGTCAAGGAAACACATGAACAAACTGCAGCTCTCCGTGGCCATCGGCAATTACGACCGTTGCCGTCCCCTGATCGACGGCGCCGTCCAGATCGACGGCGTCGATCCCGTCTTCATGACGCTGTCGCCGGAAGAGATTTTCTTCCGCGCCTTCCGCGCCGAGGAATTCGACATCTGCGAGCTGTCGCTTTCCAGTTCCACCGTCAAGGCCGCCGCCGGCACCCTGCCCTACGTCGGCGTGCCGGTGTTCCTGTCGCGCGCCTTCCGCCACACCGCGATCTACGTGCGCACCGACCGCATCAAGCGCCCTGAAGACCTGCGCGGCTGCCGCATCGGCCTGCCCGAATACCAGCTCACCGCCAACGTCTGGGTGCGCTCAATCCTGGAGGACGACTACGGCATCCTGCCATCCGACGTGACCTGGGTGCGCGGCGGCATCTCGCATGCCGGCCGCCCGGAGAAGATCAAGCTGGCGCTGCCGCCGAACGTGCGCCTGATCGATGCGCCGGAGGGCGAGACCATCTCCAGCCTGCTGGCCAAGGGAGAGATCGACGCCTACGTGGCGCCGCGCGCGCCCGACGTGGAGCCCGGCACGCCGAACATCGGCTGGCTGTTCCCGGACCCGGTGGCCGCCGCCAAGGATTACTTCCGCCGTACCCGCATCTTCCCGATCATGCACATCCTGGGCGTGCGCCGTTCGCTGGCCGAGCAGCATCCGTGGCTGCCGGGCGCGGTCTTCAAGGCCTTCAACCAGTCCAAGCACGTCGCGCTGGAGCACCTGGGCGAAACCTCGGCCACCAAGATCACCCTGCCCTTCGCCGAGGAGCGCCTGAAGGAGGCGCGCGAGCTGATGGGCGAGGATTTCTGGTCCTACGGCGTCGACGAGAACCGCCACGTGCTGGACAAGTTCTTCGACCACCACCACCGCCAGGGCCTGTCCTCGCGCCGCGTGACGCCGGAGGACCTGTTCCATCCCGGCACCTTCGAATCCTTCAAGCTGTAAGGAGCAAAGCATGAGCGAATCCGCCCGCGACCCCTACCCGATCTGGCACGCGGCCCACCTGGCGCCGCTGTGGGACAGCCCGAACGCCCACAAGCCGCCGCCGCCGCCGGCCAGCGCCCACATCTGGCGCTGGATTGAAACCCGTCCGCTGGTCGACCTGGCCTTCCAGGAGACCTCGCCGGCCGCAGTGCAGCGGCGCGTGCTGCAGATGCTCAGCCCGCACGCCGCCTCGCTGGCCGACGAATTCACCTGCGGCAGCGTGCTGGCCGCGCTGCAGTGCCTGCTGCCGGGAGAAACCGCCCGTCCGCACCGCCACACCATGAACGCGCTGCGCTTCCTGCTCGAGGGCGCCGGCGCCGTCACCCTGGTCGACGGCAAGGAATGCCCGATGGCCTTCGGCGACCTGGTGCTCACGCCCGGCATGTGCTGGCACGAGCATCGCCACGACGGCGACGCGCCCGTGGTCTGGCTCGACGTGCTCGACGTGCCGCTGCACCAGCACCTGGGCACCGTGGTGTTCCAGCCCGGCCCGATCGGAGAAGCGCCGATCACCATGCCGGACGCCGCCTTCGCCGCGCCCGGCATCGTCCCGGAGCAAATCCAGGGACGGCGCGACCACTCGCCGCTGTTCCGCTATCCGTATGCGGATGCGGTGCGCGCCCTGCAGCATGCGCCGCGCTCGCCCGACGGCGCGCGCCGGGTGCGCTACGTGAACCCGCTGGACGGCCAGGGGGCCATGCCGATGCTCGATACCGCCATGCTGCAGCTCGACGCCGGCGTCCCAACCCTGCCGGCGCGCAGCAACGCCAACCTGGTGTGCACCGTGGTCGAAGGCCATGGCGAGACCCGCATCGGGGAACAGCGCATTGCCTGGGGCCCGCGCGACACCTTCACCCTGCCCCAGCACAACTGGGCGTCGCACCATAGCGAGGGTGGTGCGCGACTGTTCGTCGTCTCCGACGCCGACGTGCTGCGCCGCCTCGGGCTGCTGAAGGAAGAGATCCAGGCAGCCGCCTGACCCGTTTCACTGAAAAGAGATCACCATGAAAATCTGCTGGTACACACAAGAACAACGCGAAGAAGCGCAGCTGGGCGCCGTCGTCGACGGCCGTGTCTACGACGTCAGCGCGGCCCTGCAGGCCCTGCCGCCGGCGCGCTACCCGGCCCTGCCTGGCGACCTGCTGCTGGCCAACCTCGACCTGGTGCGCGTCGCCATCAACCAGCTGCTCCCCGGCGCCGCCTCGATTCCGGTTGAGCGCGCGCGGTTCCTGAGCCCGGTGGCCAACCCGGGCAAGATCATCGGGGTGCCGGTCAATTACGCCGACCACGTGGCCGAGGCGAACGCCGACCAGGCCACCTTCACCGACCGCTACAAGGGCGAGGTGCGCGAACAGGGCCTGTTCCTGAAGGCGGCCAGCAGCCTGGTCGGCCCCAGCGAGGGCGTGGCCCTGCGCTTCCGGCAGCGCCTGTCGCACCACGAGATGGAACTCGGGGTGGTGATCGGCAAGACCGCCGCCAAGGTCTCCGTCGAAGAAGCCCTGGACTACGTGGCCGGCTACGCGATCGCGCTCGACATGACCGTGCGCGGCCCGGAAGACCGCTCGCTGCGCAAGTCGGTCGACAGCTACGCGGTGCTCGGTCCCTGGCTGGTGACGGCCGACGCGGTGGGCGACGCCCAGAAGCTCGACATCCGCCTGGCGGTCAACGGCGAAGTGCGCCAGCAGGCCAACACCGCCGAGATGATCATCGGGATCGCCGAGCAGATCGCGTGGGCGTCCAGCTACTACACCCTGTACCCGGGCGACATCATCATGAGCGGCACCTGCGCCGGCGTCGGCCAGGTTCTGCCGGGCGACGTGATGGAGTGCGAGATCGCCGGCATCGGGGCGATGCGGGTCGACGTACGCGCCGCGCAGGACTGAGCCATGAACGCGCCCCTTCCTTCTTCCGCCGCCCAGGGCGGCCGGCTGCAGGTGCGCCTGCAGTCGGTCAGCTACGTCACGCGCGACATCCAGGTATTCGAGTTCGTATCGCCAAGCGGCGCCGCGCTGCCGGCGGCGACGCCGGGCGCCCACGTCGACGTCCACCTGGGCAACGGCATCACCCGCTCCTACTCGTTGCTGCACGCGGAGGCGTCTCCCGAGCGCTACCTGGTCGGCGTCAAGCGCGACCCCAACAGCCGCGGCGGCTCGCGCTACATGCACGAGCAGCTGCGCGTCGGCGCCCTGCTGGAATTGTCCGGACCGCGCAACCACTTCCCGCTGGTGGAAGATGCCGCGCACACGGTGCTGATCGCCGGCGGCATCGGCATCACCCCGATCCTGTGCATGGCCGAGCGGCTGGACGCTCTGGGCGCGTCGTTCGAGCTGTGGTACGCCAGCCGCTCGCACGCCGACCTGGGCTTCCTGCCGGCGCTGGCGCGCTTCGGCGAGCGCGTGCGCCTGCACGTGGACGAAGAAGCGGGCACAGTGCTCGACCTGGGCGCCGTCGTCGCGGCGGCCCCCAGCGGCAGCCACTTCTACTGCTGCGGCCCGGCGCCGATGCTGGCCACCTATGAAGCTGCCACCGCCGGACGTGCGCCGGAAACCGTGCACCTGGAGCGCTTCGGCGCCAGCCAGCCGCTCGCCCTGGGCGGCGACGGCTTCGTGGTGCAGCTGGCCAGGAGCGGCGTCGAGCTGCGCGTGCCGGCCGGCGCCACCATCCTGCAGGTGCTGCAGGAGAACGGCGTCGCGGTCGATTCGTCCTGCGAGGCCGGCATCTGCGGCTGCTGCGAGGTCGCCGTGCTCGAAGGCGAAGTGGACCACCGCGACGAAGTCCTGACCGCTTCCCAGCGCGCGTCCAACACCTCGATGATGGTGTGCTGCTCGCGCGCCAAGTGCGAGCGCCTGGTGCTCGACCTGTAGTTCTCCCCGGCCGCCAGCGCGGCCACGACATGTGCAATTCCTCCTTTACGCCGGGTTCGCCCCGGCGTTTTTTTGTCCGCACGCTTTGCTTGCCCGGCCCGCGACGCCGGCTGCCTTCGTAGGGTGGGCGGCTCCACCACGGACGGCAGCGGCTCGGCGCCGCCAGCGCCGCCCACGCGTTCAACCAGCCCGTGATCGGCCGCTTCGTCTATTCGCAGCCGCTTGAACGCGTGGGCGGCATCCGCGTCGCCACGAAGCCGCGTCCCGGGTGGAGCCGCCCACCCTACGAGCAGTGAGATGCCACGGACAAAGGCCGCTGCCGCCATTCGTAGGGTTGGCGGCTCCACCACGGACGGCAGCGGCTCGGCCCCGCCAGCGCCGCCCACGCGTTCAACCAGCCCATGATCGGCCGCTTCGTCTATTCGCAGCCGCTTGAACGCGTGGGCGGCATCCGCGTCGCCACCAAGCCGCGTCCCGGGTGGAGCCGCCCACCCTACGCCCGGCAGGCACAATAGAAAAGGCCCGCTGCGAGCAGCGGGCCTTCGTTCACGACGCTTCGTTCAGGACGCTCAGCGCACCCCGACCTTGCCCGCTTCGACCGCGGACAGCGCCGCACGCGCCTCGCGCTCGGCCTCCTTGGCCTCGTCGGTGCCGGCGGTGTACACCGGCAGCTCCTGGTCGAAGCGCTCGGCGCTGAAGAAGTAGGCGATCGCGCTCACCACGCACAGGCCGCCGAAGAACATCGCCACCAGCGCCGGATCGGTGCCGCCGCGCATGGCCAGCAGGCCGGAGGCGATCATCGGCGCCAGGCCCGAGCCCAGGGTCGAGGCGATCTGGAAGGTCACCGCGATGCCGCTGTAGCGCACGTCGGCCGCGAACTTCTCGCCCATCCAGGTATTCACCGGACCGCCCAGCATCGCCTGCACCACCGGCAGCGCCAGCACCAGGGCCAGGGTCAGGGCGCCCAGGCTGCCCTGGTTCACCAGCAGGAAGATCGGCCAGGTCAGCACCGCGCCCAGGATCGCGCCGGTGATCAGGAGCGGGCGGCGGCCCAGGCGGTCCGACAGCGCGCCGAAGCACGGCATGGTGAAGATGTGCAGGAAGTTCGCGATCGTCATGGCCAGCAGCGCATCGGTGCGGCTGTGGCCCACCGTGACCGCGTAGTTCAGCAGGAAGGCGGCGCCGAAGGTGGCGAAGGCCAGCGGCGCCAGGCCGCCGATCACGCCCGACAGCACCTGGGCGCGGTTGTGGCGGAACACCGTCACCACCGGCAGCACGCTGACCTTCTTGCCGGAGGCCAGGCGCTTCTTGCGCGCTTCCTCGAATTCCGGGGTTTCGGTCAGCTTCATGCGGATCACGATGCCCAGCACCAGCAGCAGCGCGCTGAGCAGGAAAGGCACGCGCCAGCCCCAGGACAGGAAGTCCTCGTTCGGCAGCTTGGAGAAGCCCATCATCACCATGGTGCCCAGCAGCGCACCGCTGGGGCCGCCCGAGGCGACGATCGAGACCGCCAGGCCGCGTCCCTTGGGCTTGGCGTGCTCCATCGACATCAGGGTCGCGCCGCCCCACTCGCCGCCGATGGCGAAGCCCTGCACCAGGCGCAGCACCACCAGCAGGATCGGCGCCATCACGCCGATCTGCTGGTAGCTCGGCAGCAGGCCGATCAGCACGCTGGCGCCGCCCATCATCATGAGGGTGATCATCAGGATCTTCTTGCGTCCCAGGCGGTCGCCGTAGTGGCCGAACACCACGGCGCCCAGCGGGCGCGCGAAGTAGCCGGCCGCCAGGGTGGCGAAGGCCGACATGGTGCCCAGCATCGGGTCCATGCTCACAAAGAAGATGTGCGGGAAGACCAGCGCCGCGGCCACGCCGTACAGCAGGAAGTCGTAGTACTCGAGCGTGGTGCCGAGGTAGCTCGCGATGACGGCGCGGCGCCGGCTCTTGGCCATGTCGGCCTGGTTGGTGTGGTCAGCCATGATGTATCCGCCTCAGAATGAATCGTATATGGATCGTGCGTTGATCGATGTCGCTTGCGTTTGCCGCGGCCCGCTTAGCGGCGGTCCTTGCCGGCTTCCTGTTCCGGCGCCTCGAAGATCGTGGGCAGCATCCGGAAGTCGGACAGCTTGCCCATCGGGGCGCGCATCCTGAGCATCGGCAGGTAGTAGCGGATGTGGGCCAGCAGCAGGATCACGTTCATGTACAGGCACCACACCGCCATGTAGGTGCTGAAGATGCGGTCATAGCGCATGTTCAGCGCGATCGAGTTGTGGAACACCATGTACGAGACCGGCAGGGCCACCGCCAGCGCCAGCGGCACGAAGACGTTGAACACCAGGCACAGGCCGACCAGCAGTTCGACCGTCTTGACGAGGTCGAACAAGCCGACCTCGAGCAGCGAGGCGAGCATCACGTTGGAGGGGTGCAGGTTGCCCAGCGGCTGCGGGAAGATCGGCGGATAGCCGAACAGCGACAGCAGGTGGCTGGCGCCGCTGACGATCATCCATGCGCCGAGCATGATGCGGAAGAAGGTCAATACGAGCTTGCCGACGAACCAGATGTCGAGCTTGTTGGTGGTAGCGGTGTCGGTAGTGACACGGGTTGTGACTGCCATGGTGCTTGTCTCCGTTGCGGTTGTTATGGCCGGGCTCAGCCCGGAATCGGCTTGAGCCCGAGGTCGACCTGTTTCGCCAGCGCGCTCGAGGCGCACGACGCGGCGCCGGCCTCCTGGGCGATGGTCTTGCGCCAGACGATGCGTCCGTTCGAGGTGCGGAACATGTCGACCACCTCGCGCGCAGCGCCGGCACCTGCGCCACCCTCGACGCAGTGGTGCACCACCACGTTCAGGCCCTCGGCCACCACCTGGCGCACGGTCGAGCTCAAGGGCGCCGAGTCGCTGCGGTAAGGCGCTTCCGGCGTCACGTCGACCGTCTTCCTGGTGTAGTACAGCCGGGCCGCTTCGCTTACCTGCCCCTTGCCGTAGGCGGTGTCGAGGTAGCCGGCGACGATCTCGCGCGGCATCTTGCCCACGCCGGGGCCGTTGTCGCCGTACCAGCGCGGATTGAAATGCAGGTCCTGCGCCACGTAGGCGGTCAGGAGCAGGCCGGCCACGATCGAGAGCCGGTTCAGGGTCTTGTCGGTGATCATGCGCCCTGCCTCCCGCCCGCGGGCGCCTTCTGTTGGTCGATCTGCTGCTTGTTCATGCGTCTGTCTCCTGTTTTGAACATATTGTTATGGTTGCGAAATCGGGGCCGGCTGCCCATGCTGCCGGTAAAGCGTCCACAGCGCCGGGCTATGCTGGCCGAAGCGGCTGCTGCGCAGCGGCGCGGTGAGATTGCGCAGCCGCTCGCGCTCGGCCGGATCCAGCACGTGGACCGCGATGCCTTGGCGCGCCAGCGTGGCCTGGGCCTGGCGCGCCTGTTCGCGGGCGGCGCGGCGCTGCACGCGCGCGGCCTCGCGCGCCGCTGTCGCCACGATGGCCTGCTGCGCCGGCGAAAGGCTGCGCCAGGCGGCGGGCTTGGCCACCAGCACCAGCGCGCCGTAGGAATGATTGGTCAGGGTGAGCGAGGACTGCAGCTCGTGCAGGCCGCCGGCGAGGATCTGGGACATGAAGTTCTCCTGGGCCGCGACGCGGCCGCTGCGCAGGGCTGCGTGCAGTTCCGGGTAGGCCAGCGGCACCGGCTCGGCGCCCATGGCGCGCGCACTCTCGATGAAGACCGGTTCATCGATCACCCGCATCCTGAGCCCGCGCAGCGCCCTGGCCTGCCGGATCGGGGCGCCGGCGCTGGTGATCTGGCGAAAACCGTTTTCCCACCAGGCCAGGCCAACCAGGCCGGCGCCTGACGCCTGCGCCAGCAGGGCGTCGCCGAAGGGGCCGTCGAGCAGCGCGTCGGCCTCGGCCTCGTCGCGCACCAGGTAGGGCAAGTCGAGCAGCGCGAAGTCGGGCGCCAGCGGCGCCAGGCCGGTCGCGGCGACCAGCATCAGGTCCGGGGTGCCGGGCGCGCCGGCGCGCAGCGCCGCGAACTGCTGCGCTGGGGTGCCGGGCACGGTGTCGCTGCGCACCGTCACCCGCAGGGTTCCTCCGGCGGCGCTCCCTACCCGCTGCGCGAAATGGCGCATGCCCTGGCGCACCGGGTGGTCGTCAAGCAGGTAGTCGCGGTAATCGGCAATCGCCAGTTCGCGCACGGAGCTTGGCGCGCCCTGTTCCGCCGCGGCGGCGGCCGGCGCTGCGAGCAGGACCGACAGCGCGGCTGCTCCCAGCAGACGGCCGGCACGCTGTACCAGCGCCCGCGCCGCCGTGGCAGCGCGCTCGAAATGTGTCCCCAGCATGAGTCTTGCCTTAATACTGTTTCTGGAGATTATCATACCTACCCATCCTGCATACAATGCCGTCGACGAAATGTCAGCTATGTGTCTGGCGCATAACTGGCGCGCGGCAGGCAGGTGCCCGGCGCGCGCCAGCAGCGGCGCTAGCCGATTGCCAGCGCCGCGTTGAGGGCCGCGACGCTCGGTTCTGCTTCCAGCTTCAGGTAGCGCGCCATCAGGCGCTCGGCCTGCGGGCGCGGCATGCGCGCCGCATCGGTACACTCGAACACCTTCTTGCGGTATTCGGCCGGCGTCATCGGGTTCTTCGGGTCGCCCTTGGCGAACTTCACCAGCGTTTCGTGGGTCTGCCCGGCGCGGGTCTTCAGTTCCAGGCGCACGAAACCGGGACCGCCGTCGGGCCGCACCAGGCTCTTGTCCTCCAGCGTGGTCATGCGCGCGGCCAGCGCCAGCAGGTCGGCGCGCTGCAAGGCGGCCTCGCTGAAGTGGCGCAGACCGACGTCGCGGTCCTGGATCGCCGCCGCCACCATCCACGGATTGCTGAACTGGGCTTCGACGATGCTCCGCGGCCGGCGCTTCTTCTCGATCGGGGCGCCCAGCAGCATCATCTCGGCCGGCGGGCTGTAGATCGTGACCGCTTCCACGTCCTCGGGACGGATGCCATGGGTCTTGACCAGCTCCAGCGTCCCGTCGATGGCGACGTGACCGCCGCGGCAGGACGGATAGGGCTTGGGCGCGATGTCGACGCCAGCGAAGCGGGTGCCCAGGCCGCCCAGCAGGGCCTCTTCCGAGTACTTGCCGCCGTGGTACTGCTTGAACAGGCCCTTGACACCCTGCAGCACCCGGTCCGAGCCGATCACGCCTGCTTTGGCGAGGCGCGCCGACATGATGCCGCCATAGGCCGCGAAACCGGAACCGAGGCGCTTGGCATGGGTGCCGTCGACGCTGGCCTGGGCATTGCCGGACAGCTGGTGGTAGGCCAGGCCCACCGCCGACACGGCCTGCGCGCGGCTCGACCCGAGCAGGCGCGAGGCCACCATCGCGGCGGCCAGGTAGCCGTACATCGGGGTCGGATCCCAGCCCACGATGAAGGGCGAGACGCCGGGCGAACCGGCGCGCGACAGGCGGCAGGCAGCATCGGTGCCCGCCGCGACCGCCGCGATCAGCTCGCGGCCGTCGATCCGGCGCCCCCCGGCGGCCGCCAGGTCGGCCACCGCCAGCGCCACCGGAATGGTGACGCAGGAGGCATGCAGCAGCGAGGGTTCATAAGTGTCGTCGAATTCCAGCGCCGCGGCCATGGCCGCGTTCAGGCGCGCCGCCGCTTCCGCCGGCAGGCGGGTGCGGGTGCCCAGCACCAGGCTCTCGCCCTTGCCGCCGCTGTCGCGGCTCCAGGCGTGCAGTTGGCGGATGCCGTCGGCATCGAGCGCCGGCAGGGTCACCGCCACGGTGTCCAGGATCTGGGTGCGGGTCGCCGCCACCACCTCCGGCGGCAGCGCCTCGAAGCGGGTGTCCAGGCAGTGCGCGACCAGGGCGTAAATCGCGTCCAGCCCCGGCATCGGGACCGGCGCGGCGCCGGCGCCCGCTGCGGCTGGCGCCTGCCCGGCCTCGAGGAAGGCCCAGGCCGGGGCCGACGCCATCAGGGCCGACAGCCCCACGAATTTCCTGCGGCTCGTTTGCATCATCGTCTCCTTTGTTGTGCTTGTCGATGAAACGGCCGGCTCAGTGCTCGCGCTTGCGGTCACGGACCAGCATCCAGATCAGGCCGCCCCACGAAGTCGCGAAGGCCACCAGGTCGTAGTTGCGGATCGGGCGGAACTCGGCGTAGAACAGGCCGGTCGATCCGATGTAGGCGGCGGCCGTCAGCAGCACGCAGGCGAGGACGGCGATCCATTGGGACTTGTTCATCAGTGCACCTCCTGGGCGATGGGAGCGGAACGGAGTTTCGGTTCGTCGGCGATGCGGCCGCCGACGATCGGACGATAGGCGCGCGCGCCGTCCCACAGCCACAGCGGCTCGAGTTTCGGACGCAGCACGGCGGCCATCCAGCCGCTGTAGGCCAGCAGCAGCACGCCGTTCAGGAACAGTTCCTGCGGGCCGGTGAACAGCTGGCGCGGGGTGGCGACGATGAAGGTGTTCAGCCAGAAGATGTTGACCGTGGCCGGCATCTCCAGGATCAGGCCGAGCAGCGTGAAGCGGTTGCTGAGAATAAGGGCGCCGGTGATGATCTCCAGATACTTGATCATCTGGTAAAGGTAGATGTTGGCGTTGGCCTGTACCCATTCGCCGCCGGGGCCGGGGATTTCAGGGACGTAGCCGGTCAGCGCGTAGCGGATGCCGGAGAACAGCAGGTGGGCGCCGAAATACAGGCGCAGCCAGTGGACGATGTAATACCAGGGGGACTGCTTGGACATGTCGACTCCTCGGTTGTGAACCACGATGGTCCGGGCGCGCGCGGCGCCCGGTGCTGCACTAAGAACCTATCCCAATAGGGAATGAGTCGTTGCTGGCGCGCCTGGCAAGCGGGTGCTGCGTTGCTCGTCGTTGCATGGCCCGCCATGCGGCCTCCTCGCGCCTTGCCCCCGCATGCCATGCATCACCATCAACTTCCTCCTCCCTACTGGGATAGGTTCTAATCAGAAGCGCCAGGTCAGGCCGGCCGTGACGGCGTCGACCGACTCGCCGGCGCGCGGGCGCGGGCTCTGGAACACAGGGAAGCGCGCCGCGCCGTCCTGCGACAGGTGGGTCACGGCGGCCATCAGCATCAGGCGGCGGCTCACCTCGTAGGTGTAGGCCACGCCATAGTTCCTGGCGTCGCTGTCGGCGGCGCCGCTCGAGTACAGTCCATAGGTCATGCGCACGGTGCCGCGCGCCGAGACCGGAATCGCCACGCCAAACAGGCGCGCGGTTTCGCTGTTGCCGTTCATGATCCCGCCGCCGGCGCGCCGGGTCGGGTCGGTGGCGTCGCGCCGGATGTAGCTGAAATAGGGGTGCACCGGGCCGGCCTGGTACTTGGCGCCGAAGGCGATCTCCTGGTTCGACTCGGTGGCCAGCACGGCGCCGTTGCCGCTAGTGGCGCCCGCCTTTACGTACAGCAGCCCGAGCTGCAGCGGGCCGGCGACGTAGTCGAGTCCCGCCTCGACCAGGCTGGCCTGGGTGGCCGCGCCCTCGTTCGGGCTGTACGACAGGCGTCCCTGCACGCCGGACAGGCGCGGCGAGGTGTAGCCGATGGTGTTCTCGGTGCGCGCGGTCGGGTTGATCAGGAAGCCGGTCGGCGCGCCGGTGCCGGAACCGACGCCCGGCGCCGGCGAGCCGAGGGTGGTGATCACGCCCCAGGCATCCATGGCCGGCAGCAGCATCGGGTCGTAGCTCGGGAAGAAGTCATAGGTCGGGCCCTGCTGGCGGCCCAGGCGCAGCGAGCCGAAGCCGCGGTGCTCGATCTCGACATAGGCCTGGCGGCCGAACACGCGGTTCGGATTGCCGTTGGTCGAGCTCGGGGTGCCGGTGTCCAGGTTGACACCGGCCTCGAGGCGGGCGTTCACGGTCCAGCCCTGGCCCAGGCTTTCGCTGGCCAGGAAGCCCAGGCGCGAACCGGAACCGCCAGCATGCATCGCGGTCTTCGACTCGCCCGAGGTACGGTAGCGCGCCAGCGAGATGTCGGCCACGCCGTAGATCTTCAGGCTGCTTCCGGCTGCCTGCGGCTGCGCCGCGGGGGCTTCCTGCGCCAGGGATACGGCCGATGCGCACAGGGCGGTCATGCCGGCTACAAACTTCTTCATGCTGTCTCCATTCTTGTCATGTCGGACCGGCGTCCGGCGGCGCAATGCCGGCCGGGGTGCCGCCCCTGCGGGTTGTCGCGCCCATCGGCGTGGGCTCAGGTGCGACCAAACGTGAAACGAAAGCGGGTGCTTCTTGAACACGGATACGGAGGCGGCTTGGCTGCCGCATCGGTATTTACCAGAGATTAATTCTGGAAGTTATGTTCTAGAGTTTTCCATATTGTACTGCCGTGTTGCAAGTTGAATCGGCGCATCGCTGCTATACGCTTTTTGCATCGCTCGCGGCCGGGGGCCCTGCCCCGGCCCGGCGGACGGCATCAGGCCGCGGCCTGCGCCGGCTGGCGCGCCTTGAGCATGTCGAGCGCGACGTCGACGATCATGTCCTCCTGGCCGCCCACCATGCGGCGCTTGCCCAGTTCGACCAGGATGTCGAAGGCCGGAATGCCGTACTTGTTGGCGGCCGCTTCCGCATGGCGCAGGAAGCTCGAGTACACGCCGGCATAGCCGAGCGCCAGGGTTTCGCGGTCGACCCGCACCGGACGCTCCTGCAGCGGCCGCACGATGTCCTCGGCGGCGTCGATCAGGCCCTTGACGTCGCAACCGTGGTTCAGGCCCATGCGGTCGGCGGCGGCAATGAACACTTCCAGCGGCGCGTTGCCGGCGCCGGCGCCCATGCCGGTCAGGCTGGCGTCGATGCGGTCGCAGCCGTTTTCCAGGGCCACCAGCGAGTTCGCCACCCCCAGGCTCAGGTTATGGTGGGCGTGCATGCCGGTCTGGGTCTCGGGTTTGAGCACATCCTTGAAGGCCTTGAAGCGCGCCGCGATGTCCCACATGTTCATGGCGCCGCCCGAATCCACCACGTAGACGCACTGGGCGCCGTAGCTTTCCATCAGCCTGGCCTGCTGCGCCAGGCCTTCGGGGCTGTTCATGTGGCTCATCATGAGGAAGCCCACCGTGTCCATGCCCAGTTCGCGCGCATACTCGATGTGCTGGCGCGAGATGTCGGCCTCGGTGCAGTGGGTGGCCACGCGCACCACGCGCGCGCCGGCGTCATAGGCGTTCTTCAGGTCGTGGATGGTGCCGATGCCCGGCAACAGCAGGGTCGCCACCTTGGCGTGGGTCAGGTTGGCGGCGACCGCGGCGATCCATTCGAGGTCGCTGTGGGCGCCGAAGCCGTAGTTGAAGCTGGAGCCGCGCAGGCCGTCGCCGTGCGCCACCTCGATCGAGTCGACCTTGGCGGCGTCGAGGGCGCGCGCGATGCGCACCGCGTCCTCGATCGAATACTGGTGGCGCACCGCGTGCATGCCGTCGCGCAGGGTGACGTCGGAGACGTAGATTTTCTTGTCGTGCTCAAACATGGTGATCTCCTTCAGGCTGCCAGTGCGGCCGCCGACATGCCGGCGGCGATGCGCTCGGCGGTCGCCATCGCGGCGCTGGTCATGATGTCGAGGTTGCCCGCATAGGCCGGCAGGTAGTGGGCGGCGCCTTCGACCTCGAGGAAGATCGAGACCTTCAGGCCGGCCTGGCGGCCGATGCCCGGCACGTTCGGGGCGTTGTCCGGACCCAGGCGCTCGAACTGCACCTCCTGCTTCAGGCGGTAGCCGGGCACGTAGGCGGCGACGTCGTCCGCCATCCGGCGCACCGAGGCGCGGATCGCTTCCTGGTCGGCGTCCAGCGCCGCCAGGCAGTACACGGTGTCGCGCATGATCAGCGGCGGCTCGGCCGGGTTCATGATGATGATCGCCTTGCCCTGGCGCGCCCCGCCCACCTCGACGATGGCGCGCGAGGTAGTCTCGGTGAACTCGTCGATGTTGGCGCGGGTGCCGGGGCCGGCCGACTTGCTGGCGATCGAGGCGACGATCTCGGCGTAGTGAACCTGGGCGACGCGGGCCACCGCCGCCACCATCGGGATGGTGGCCTGGCCGCCGCAGGTGACCATGTTGACGTTCGGCGCCGCCAGGCAGCTTTCCGCGTTGACCACCGGGATGCAATACGGCCCGATCGCGGCCGGGGTCAGGTCGACCATGCGCAGGCCGGGTTTCAGGCCGCGCAGGAAGGCGTCGTTCTTCACGTGGGCACCGGCCGAGGTGGCGTCGAACACGATGTCGATCTCGCCGAACACCGGCAGGCGCGCCAGGCCCTCCACGCCTTCGTGGGTCACTGCCACGCCCATGCGCGCGGCGCGCGCCAGGCCGTCCGAGGCCGGGTCGATGCCGACCATGGCGCCCATCTCGATGTGCTTGCCGTGGCGCAGGATTTTGATCATCAGGTCGGTGCCGATGTTGCCGGGGCCGATGATGGCTACCTTTTTCTTCGCTTGTGTCATGCTGCTTTCCTTATTGTCCGAACACCGCGCGCACCTCGCCGAGGCCGCCGATCTGAGCGACGAAGCGGTCGCCCGGGCTGACTGCCACCATCGGGCCGAGGGCGCCCGTGAGCAGCACTTCGCCGGCGCGCAGCGGCGTGCCGACCCGTACCATCATGTCGGCCAGCCACACCGCCGCGTTGAGCGGATTGGCCAGGCAGGCCGAGCCGCTCCCGCTCGACACCATTTCGCCGCGGCGCTCCATGGTCATGGCGCAGCCGGCCAGGTCGAACTGGCCAAGGGTCACCGGACGCGAGCCGAGCACGAACAGGTTCGAGGAGGCGTTGTCGGCCACGGTATCGAGCAGGCGGATGTTCCAGTTCTCGATGCGGCTGCCCACCACCTCGATCGCCGGCAAGGCGTAGGCGACTGCCGAGATCAGGTCGGCGAAGGTGTGGCGCTCGTGGGTCAGGTCGCGCTCGAGCACCAGCGCGATTTCCGCCTCCACCTTCGGCTGCAGGGTACGCGCCATCGGAATTTCCTCGCCGTCGCCGTAGGCCATGTCGGCGAACAGCATGCCGAAGTCGGGCGAATCGACGCCGAGCTGCTGCTGCACGGCGACCGAAGTCAGGCCGATCTTGCGGCCGACGATGCGTGCGCCCTGGTCGATTCGGCGCTGGGCGTTGAGTTGTTGGATGGCGTAGGCGCAGGCCACCGGGTCGGTGTCGCCGGCCGCTTCCAGGATGCGCTCGCGCAGCGGTGCGATAGGGGCGCCCTGCTCTTCGGCGGTGCGCAGCAGGCCGGCGATCTCGCTAATGTGTTGCTGGTTCATATTGTGTCTCCTGTTGTAGGGTGGGCGGGGTGATTTCGGGCAATGCCCGGAATTACGAACGCCCACGCGGTGATAGTTAGCGGCTCCGGTTTCGCGCCGGATGATCTCGCTGCCATGTACCACCGCGTGGGCGGACAAGCCGCCCACCCTACGGGTTATGGTCGGCATCCCACGGTGTCTAGCCGAGGCCGAATTCGGCGCGGATCGCCGCATCGTGCTCGCCGAGGACCGGCGCCGGGCGCGTGGTCGGACCGCGCGCGCCGTCGATGGTGAGCGGGCGATGGATCGCCGTCATGGGCCCGTGCTCGGGATGCGCCGTCTGGTAAAAGGTGCCGGCCTGGCGCACCTGGGGATCCTCCATCACTTCCGGCACGGTATTGACCGGCGCGAAGGGCACGTCGCTGCCTTGCAGGCGCGCGCACCACTCCTCCCGCGTGCGGGTGCGGAAGGTGGCGGCCACCTCGCCGTTCAGGGCCGCGTAGTTGCGGGTACGCAGTTCCGGGCTCGCGAAGCGCGCGTCTTCCAGCAGGTCGGGACGCTCGATGACGGCCACGAAGGCCTGCCAGAACTTCTCGACCGAGGACAGGTGCACCGTCACCAGGCGCTCGTCGGCGCAAGAGAAGGCGTGCGACTGCGAGATGGCGACCCGGGTCTGCGGGCCGGGCGCGGCGCCCAGCCGGGTGTACTGGGCGAAGCCCTCGGGCGAGAACGCGATCGAGGCTTCCAGCATGCTCACTTCCACGCGCGCGCCCTTGCCGCTCTTTTCTCTGCCCATCAGGGCGCCGAGGATGCCGTAGGCCGCGTACATGCCGGTGACATTGTCGGAAATCGTGGGGCCGTTCATGCTTGGCTGGGCCGGATCCAGCATCAGGCTGGCCAGGCCCGACAGGCCGAGCGCCACCGCGTCGTAGCAGGGGCGGTCGCGGTAGGGGCCGTCGGCGCCGAAACCGGTGATCGAGCACCACACCAGGCGCGGGTTGATTTCCTGCAGCGCCGCTTCGGTCAGGCCCAGGCGCGCCATCACGCCCGGACGGTAGTTCTCCAGCAGCACGTCGGCGCGCGCCAGCAGCAGCTGCAGGTCGGTTTTGCCCGCCTCGGTCTGCAGGTCGAGCTGGATGCTTTCCTTGTTGCGGTTATAGGAGGCGAAATGGGGGCTGTACAGCTTGCCCGCGTGGCGGCGGAACGGGTCGCCGCCGTTCGGGTGCTCGACCTTGATGACGCGCGCGCCGAGGTCGGCCAGCATCATGCCGGCCAGCGGCGCGGTCAGGACCGTGCCCAGTTCAATGACGAGGATGCCCTCGAGTGGATGCTTCATGGGGGCTCCTTCAGGCGTACTGTTTCAGGATCTGGCGCGCCAGCGTGGTGCGCAGCACCTCGGTCGGGCCTTCGGTGATGCGGTAGCTGCGCAGGTCGCGCCAGAAGCGCTCGATCGGGGTGTCCTCGGTCAGGCCCATGCCGCCGTGCAGCTGCATGCAGGCGTCGATGATGCGCCAGCCGGCCTCCACGCCGAAGGTCTTGATCATGAAGGTCTCCATGCGCGCTTCCATGCCGGCGTCGGTCTTGCGCGCCGCGTCGTACACCAGCATGCGGGTGCAATAGAGTTCGGTGAAGGCGTCGGCGATCATCCACTGCACGCCCTGGCGCTCGGCCAGCACCTGGCCGAAGGTCTTGCGCTGGTGCGCGTATTCGGCCGTCAGGTCGAGGCAGCGCGCGGCAGCGCCGCAGGCATGCGCGCCCTGGCGCACCCGCCCGTAGTTGATGTAGCCTTGGGCCAGCGCAAAGCCGCGGCACTCCTCGCCCACCAGGTTGTCGAACGGCACCAGCACGTCTTCGAAACTGAGTTCGCTGGGCGCGTCGCCCATCAGGGTCTTTTCGGAACTGGCCAGGGTCACGCCGGGGGCGTCGAGGTCGACCAGGAAGCAGGAGATGCCGCCGCGCGCTCCCTTCTCCGGATCGGTCACCGCCATCACGATGGCAAAGTCGGCCACCGCGGCGCGCGTGATGTAGCGCTTGACGCCGTTCAGGCGCCAGCCCGCGTCGGTGCGCACGGCGCGGGTGCGCATCATCGACGGGTCGGAGCCCGCGTCCGGCTCGGTCTGGGCGAAGCAGGAACGCTTGCTGCCATCCAGCACCGGGTCGAGGTAGCGCTTGCGCTGCTCCGGGTCCAGGCCGAGCAGGATCGGGCCGACCATCGGGCCGAAGATGCCGTGGTCGCGCACCCAGGAAGCGACCGTGCTGCGGCCGACTTCTTCCCAGAACACGGCCAGCGCCAGCAGCGGCAGGCCCTGGCCGCCGAATTCCTCCGGGATGTCCATCAGCCAGAAGCCGGCCTGCTTGGCGCGTTCGCGCAGTGCCGCGGCCTGTTCCGGCGGCAGCATGCCGTTGGCGCCGACGGCATGTTCGAGCGGGATCAGTTCGCGCTCGACGAAACGGCGGATCGAGTCGCGGAACTGGAGCAGCTCCTCGGGGAGCGATTCATGAGGGATCAGGTCGAGCATATCAGGCCGCTTCCTGTCCCGGCTGCACCGGCAGCGCGTCGGCATCCTGCAGCGAACGCCAGGCCTTGGTCGGCTGGCCCGCCTCGATCAGTTCCAGCTCGCGGAAGAACAGCTTGCGCAGGGTGACGATGCCCAGGTCCGAACGGCCCAGGATCTCGTCCTCGCGCGCGGTGACGCGGGCCTGGCCGCGGATCGACAGGTAGTCCTGGGCGGCGGTCAGGCCCACGAAGATGTCGTCCGGGTTCTTCCACTCGCGCGAGGCGAACAGCTCGTCGTGGTGCTCGGCCGGGTCGTACTTGCCGTACTTGGCAAAGTAATCGGTGAAGCGCTGGCGCGCCTCTGCGCTGGCGCCCGGCGCCTGGCCATAGATCATGAAGCGGGTGGTGTTCAGGTCGTCGTTCGGGATCATCCACACGAACACGTCGATCCACGGGTCGTCCGGGGTCAGGCCGGGCACAGTGACGTGGTTATTGTTCGGGAAGGTCCAGTCGCTGACGCGCACGTTGCTCTCGGAGCGCTTGGCGGTCTGGCGGATGCCGGCCGAGGTCTCCTCGTAGGACAGCTCGGGAATCGCGCCGGTGACGGCGGCGCCGAAGGGGCCGACGGTGAGCGCCATGTGCACGAAGCTCACGTGCACGGCGTCGAGCGAGTTCTCGACCTGCTGGAACCAGTTGTTGTCCCAGCGTTCGCGGCCGTTGGCGACCAGGGTGCCTTCGCGCTCGAGGCGGAGTTTGCGCGGCAGGTCGAATTCCGGCGCCTCGCCCTCGCCCATGAAGGCGAACACCAGGCCCATGTACTCGCGCACCGGGTAGCCTGGGATTTTCGTTCGCGGCATGCCGTTGTTGGCTTCGGCCGGACGCTTGGTGCAGCCGCCGCTGCCGTCGAACTGCCAGCCGTGGTAGATGCAGCGGATTTCCTCGCCGACCACCCAGCCGGTGTGCAGCAGGGTGCGGCGGTGCGCGCAGCGTCCGCCCACCAGGTGCAGGGCGCCGCTCTCGCCGCGGTACAGGGTCAGTTCCTCGCCCATGATCAGGAGCGGGATGGCGGCGCCGGCGGCGACGTCCTCGGCCAGCGCGACGGGCTGCCAGAACTGGCGCAGCAGGCGGCCCATCGGCTTGCAGCGGCTGGTTTCGGTGAGTTTCCTGAATTGTTGGGCGCGCTCTTCGCGACGCTGGTCCTGGATGGTATCCATATGGGTCTCCGGAGGTTTTCTTAAGAACGGTCGATCGGTTGGCCGAGCAGCTCGGTCAGGAGCTCCTGCTCTTCGCCATAGCGGGTCACACGGGTGGCGCGGGCGTAGTCATTGATGTCGCGCGGGTCGTGTTTGCCGGGGGTCCAGGTCGGGTACTTGTGGCGCAGGCCGGCATCGACCGCCATGTCGGACCCGGTCATGCAAGACGATTCGTCCGAAGCCAGGAACACGGCGGCCCAGGCCAGGTCGGCCGCGCGCGGGAAGCGCCGCAGCGGCAGCTGGTCCAGGTATTCCTGGCGCGAGTAGAAGCCGCGCCGTTCGGGCTGGACCCATTCGGGGTCGAACATCTCGTCGCGCATCGTGGTCCAGAGCTGGTGCTCCATCGAGCACGGCGTGATGGTATTGACGCGGATGCCGTGGTGGGCCAGGTCCATCGCCGCCGAGCGGGCGAAGTTCAGGAGGCCCGCCTTGGCCGCGCAGTACGAGGCGCCGTCGGCTTCGCCGAAGTGGGCGGCGGTCGACATCACGTGAATGATGCTGCCCCGGGCGCCGCAGGCCAGCATGGCGCGCGCGCCGTGCTGGGTGGCGAGCAGGCCGGCGGTGGCGAAGCTGGCGACCGAATCGTCCCAGTCGTCGCGCTTCATGTTCAACACGTCGTCCCAGTGCACCCGGCCGGCCATGTTGACCACGATGTCGAGGCGCCCGTAGCGCTCGACGGTGGCGGCGACAATGCGCCCGACGTCTTCGTCGCGCCTGGCGTCGCCGGCCATGCCGAAGGCTTCCCAGCCGCGTTCGCGGATGAAATCGGCGGCAGCAAGGGCCGCTTCTTCCTTGACGTCGGTGATGCAGACCCGGGCGCCTTCGCGCGCCAGGAAGTGGGCGATGGTGCCGCCGATGTTCGGCCCGGCGCCGAACACGATCGCGACCTTGTTCTTTAATCTGTCCATGGTTTCTACTTGTCTCCAGGTGGCGTGCGCAGCATGTTCCGGCTGCCAACGTCGACCATTGTTAGCCCTGCGCCAGCCCGGTACAAGTCGAAACCCTTCAAGGCTACTATGCAGAATCTGCATCGCTCGCCCCTTGCCGCGCACTTCGTGCAATTAAGTTCTTGAATAATCGTTCTAGAACGATATAATCAGGAAAACGGTCGACCGCCCGACGCAAGGCGGCGCCGGCAGAATCTTCCACAAAGACAGCGAGACACTTATGCAAGCCCCTACTTCCGCACGGCAGATCGACGGCGCCCGCTTCCGCGAGGTGCTCGGCAGCTATCCGACCGGCGTCGCCATCGTTACCTGCATCGACGACACCGGCGCCCCGGCCGCCATGGTGATCGGCACCTTCACCTCGGTGTCGCTCGAGCCGCCGCTGATCGGCTACCTGCCGATGAAGACCTCGCGCACGTTCGCGCGCATGCGCGGCGCGGCCACCTTCTGCGTCAATATCCTGGCGGCCGACCAGGAAGCCGTGTGCCAGCACTTCGCTTCCAGCGCGGAAGACAAGTTCGCCGGCCTGGCCTGGCGCCCGAGCCCGGCCGGCAACCCGGTGATCGACGGCGTGGTGGCCTGGATCGACTGCGACTACGCCAGCGTGACCGAGGTGGGCGACCATTACATGGTGCTGGGCGGGGTGCTCGACATGGCCCTGGTGCGCGACACCGCGCCGCTGCTGTTCTTCCAGCGCGGCTACGGGCGCTTCTCGCCGGGGCCGCTGGTGGCGCAGGCCGAGCGCGAGACCATCGAGGCGGTGCAGCTGGCCGAGATCGGCCGCGACGAGATGGAGGCGGTGGCCGCCGAGCTGGGCGCGGAATGCAGCCTGGTGGCGGCGGTCGGCGGCGACGTGGTCTACGTCGCGACCGAGAACCGCTCGCCGCAGTTCCGCCTGCGCAGCCGGCTCGGCCTGCGGGTGCCCTGCGCGCCGCCGCTCGGCCCCCTGTTCGTAGGCAGCCACGGCGCGCCCGGCGAAGGTGAGTGGATCCGGCGCCTCGGACGTCCGGACCAGGAAACAGTGGATGCCGCCCTGAGCCAGCTGGAGCGGGTGCGCGCGCGCGGCTGGTCGATCGCCCTGCAGGGGCCGGACGACGGCGACAGCCTGGAAGAACTGGTGGCCCTGTACTCGGACCGCCACCGCACTCCCGGGCAGGAGCGGCGCCTGCTGGCCGCGGCCAAGGCGCGCGCCGGACTGCACGAGCCGGCCGAACTGCCGTCGGACGCCAGCTATGACCTGCGCCACCTGTCGGTGCCGGTGCGCGACGGCGCCGGCCAGGTGCTCCTGGTGCTGCGCCTGAGCGCCTTGCCGCCCGGCGCCAGCCTGCAGCAGGTAGAGGGCTGGCTCGGGCGCCTGCAGGAATCGGCGGAGCGCCTCGAGCAGACCATCGCCGCGCGCCGCGCCCGTTGCGCATCGGCTCTTGCGGCCTGAGTCCACCTTTAACGAGATCGCCGAGGCAGCATGGAAATCACGCAAATACGCCATTTCGTCCGCATCGCCGAAACCGGCAGCTACATCAAGGCCGCCGACCTGCTCGACATGGGCCAGTCGACCCTGAGCCGCCAGGTGCGCGCGCTCGAGGTCGAGCTGCGCGCCAGCCTGTTCTACCGCCACGGGCGCGGCGTCATGCTCACCGAGGCCGGCAAGAAGTTCCTGGAGTATGCGCGCGGCGTGCTCCACCTGATGGACTCGGCCGCGATCGCGGTGCGCGACTCGGAGTCGGCGTTCTCGGGCCAGCTCACGATCGGCATGGCGCCCAGCATCGGGCGGGCCTGCATCCCCACTCTGCTGCCGCGCCTGGCCGAGCTGTACCCGCGCGCGGCGATCAGCGTGGTCGAAGGCCTGTCCGGCGCGCTCTACGATGCCGTGCTGCTGGGGCAGCTCGACTTCGCCCTGCTGTACAACCCGGCCGCCTCGCCCAACATCCGGATCTCGCCGATCGTGTCCGAGCCCCTGTACCTGATCGGCGCGGCGCCGGTGGGCGAGGCCCAGGACCAGGTCACCCTGGCCGCGGTCGCGGCGCTGCCGCTGATCCTGCCGCACGGGAACCACTCGGTGCGGGTGGCGGTCGAATCGGCCGCCGCGCGCCTCGGGCTGGGGGTGAACCTGGCGCTGCAGGTCGACGCCACCTATTCGACGATGGAGCTGGTGGCGCAGGGCATGGGCTATTCGATCATGCCGCGCCTGGTGGGACGGGGCGCCGGCCTGCCGGCCCTGTCCTGGCAGAAGATCGAGCAGCCGGCCCTGGACACCACGCTGTGCATGGTGCAGCTGGCGCAGCAGCCGAGCAATCCGCTGGTGAGCGCGGCGGCCGAGGTGGTGCGCGGCAGCCTGGGGGGGCTGCTCGCGCAGTAGACCTTGTAGGGCGGTCGGCTGTGCCGACCGCGCGTTCAAGCAGCTGGTGAAGAACCGCGTTGCATCCATTCGCACGGGAGCTGAACGCGCGCACGGCAAAGCCGTGCACCCTACATATTTCTCAGCCGGCCCAGTCGGAAAACAGCGAGGCGATTGTCTGGCGCAGCCAGCGGTTCGAGACGTCGGCATGGTAGCGCTCATGCCAGTGCTGCTTGACCTGGAAGCGCGGCAGCTCGACCGGCACCGGCAGCGCGCGCACCGCTTCGCTTCCCGCCACCTCGGCCGCGTAACGGTAGGGCACGATCGCCAGCAGTTCGGTCTGCGCCACGATCCGCGCCACCCCAAGGAAGCTGGGCAACTTGAGCGCGATGCGGCGCTCGATTCCCTCCTCCGCCAGCACCTTGTCGACGATCGCATGGCCGGTGCCCGAGGTCAGCACGCGCACGTGCGCTTCCTCGCGCAGCGCTTCTCGGCTCAGCGCCTCCTTGACGCGCGGGTGCGCGGCCGCCGCCAGGCACACGAAATGCTGGTCGAACAGCACCTGCTGGTAGAAGCCGGCCTCCAGGTGCGGCATGAAGCCGACCGCCAGGTCGACACTGCCGTCGGCCAGCTCGGCCGGGCTGTCCGGCGAGATCTTGGCGATCTGCAGACGGATGCCGGGGCCGACCTCGCGCAGGTGGTTCAGCAGGCGCGGCAGCAGCACCACCTCGCTGATGTCGGTCATGCAGATGCGGAACTCGCGCGTGCTGGCGGCCGGGTCGAAGGCCGGCTGGTCGGCCAGCGCATGCTGCAGCGCCTGCAGCGCCTGGCGCACGTCGGCGATCGCGTTCTGCGCGCGCGGCGTGGGCAGCATGCCTTTCGCGGTGCGGCTGAACAGGCGGTCGTTGAAATGCTCGCGCAGGCGCGCCAGCCCGACGCTGACCGTCGACTGCGGCAGGCCGAGGTTGGCCGCGGCCCGGGTCACATTGCCGGTCTTGTAGATCTCGTCGAAGATCGACAGCAGATCGAGGTCGAATCCCATTTCACCCCCCCTCTATTAGAAAACATGATCATCATAATCAAGCTCCATCAGTTTCTCAAATAAAGATCGCAAGGCACACTGGCGGCATCGATAAAAACACAGGAGACCGCCATGAATCGCAGCGATTCCCCCCTGCCTTCCGTCATCGTCGCCGGCGCCGGCATCGGCGGCATCGCCGCCGCGCTGGCGCTGTCGCAGCTCGGCCTGCGCGTGACCGTGCTCGAGCAGGCCCCCGAACTCGGCGAGATCGGCGCCGGGCTGCAGCTCGGGCCCAACGCCTTTGCCGCCCTCGACGCCCTCGGCGCAGGCGAAGGCGTGCGCCGCCGCGCCGTGTTCACCGAGCGCCTGGTGATGATGGATGCAGTGGATTGCAGCACCGTCGCCAGCTTCGAGGTCGGCCAAGCCTTCCGCGAGCGCTTCAAGAACCCCTACGCGGTGATCCACCGCGCCGACATCCACACCGCCATCCTGGAACAGGTGCGCACCATCCCGAACATCGAACTGGTCACCTCGTGCCGGATCGAATCGATCGCGCAGGACGTCGGCGGCGTGAGCGTGACCGCCGAGGGCGGGCGCGAGTTCCGCGCCGACTACCTGATCGGCTGCGACGGCGTGAAGTCGGTGGCGCGCGAGGCGGTGGTGGGCGACGGCGTGCGCGTCTCCGGCCACGTGGTCTACCGCGCCGTGGTGCCGGTGGCCGACATGCCCGAAGAGCTGCGCATGAACGCCCCGGTGGTCTGGGCCGGCCCCAACTGCCACCTGGTGCACTACCCGCTGCGCGGCGGCGACCAGTACAACCTGGTGGTCACCTTCCACAGCCGCGAGCAGGAAAGCTGGGGCGTGAGCGACGGCAGCAAGGAGGAAGTGCTGTCTTACTTCAGCGGCATCGACGAGCTGCCGCGCAAGCTGCTGCACCTGCCCTCGAGCTGGCGCCGCTGGAGCACCGCAGACCGCGACCCGGTGGACAACTGGACCGACGGCCGCATCACCCTGCTGGGCGACGCCGCCCATCCGATGATGCAGTACCTGGCCCAGGGCGCCTGCATGGCGCTGGAAGACGCGGTCACCCTCGGCGCGGCGGTGCGCCACTGCGACTACGACATGGCCGCCGCGTTCGCCCTCTACCAGCGCTCGCGCATCGCCCGCACCGCGCGGGTGGTGCTGTCGGTGCGCGAGATGGGGCGCCTGTACCACGCCGCCGGCGTCGAGCGCCTGGTGCGCAACGAACTGTGGAAAGGACGCAGCGCCGCCGGCTTCTACGAGGCGCTGGCCTGGCTGTACGACTGGAACGCCGAGAACTGCCTGGCGCCGGACGCTTGAGGACATCCCGAGGAGAACAAGACATGAACAAGGAACTGGCCCAGCACGAGCTGCTGGCCGCGCGCCGCGCGCTCTACCAGGACATGCAGGCCCTGCACCTGTCCCCGCTGTGGGAATCGCTGCACACGCTGGTGCCGCGCCAGCCCACGCCCGACTACGAAGCCGCGCTGTGGCGCTATGAAGACGTGCTGCCGCACCTGACCCGCGCCGGAGAAGTGATCTCGGCGGAGGAAGCGGTGCGCCGCGTGCTGATCCTGGAGAACCCGGGCCTCAAGGGCAGCGCTTCGATCACCCGCTCCCTGTACGCCGGCCTGCAGCTGATCCTGCCGGGCGAGATCGCGCCGGCCCACCGCCACACCCAGTCGGCCCTGCGCTTCATCGTCCAGGGCAAGGGCGCCTACACCGCGGTCGACGGCGAGCGCACCATGATGCAGCCGGGCGACTTCATCCTGACCCCGGCCTGGGCCTGGCACGACCACGGCAACCCCGGCATCGACGGCGTCAGCGAGCCGGTGGTCTGGCTCGACGGCCTGGACATCCCGACCATCCGCTTCTTCAGCAGCGGCTTCGCCGAGAACGGCGACAGCGCCAGCCAGCCGATCGCGCGCCCCGAGGGACGCAGCTTCGCGGCCTACGGCAACAACATGGCGCCGGTGCGCCACCAGCACAGCGGCGGCAGCTCGCCGATCTTCAACTATCCCTACGAGCGCTCGCGCGAGGCGCTCGAGACCCTGCGCCGCCAACAGGAGATCGACGCCTGGCTCGGCGTCAAGCTGCGCTACGTGAATCCGCTGAACGGCGGCGCCCCGATGCCCACCATCGGCGCCTGCATGCAGCTGCTGCCGGCGGGCTTTCGCGGCCTGCCCCACCGCAGCACCGACGGCACCGTCTACAGCGTCGTGGAAGGCCGCGGCACCGCCGTCATCGGCGGCCGCCGCTTCGACTTCGCGCCGCGCGACACCTTCGTGGTGCCGTCCTGGGCCACGCTGGCGCTGGAAGCGCTCGAGGACGCGGTGCTGTTCAGCTTCTCGGACCGCCCGGTACTGGAAGCGATCGGCCAGCTGCGCGAAGAATTCCTGCCCGAATAATCCATCCATACGGACTTACGCACCATGAGCGACAACTTCATCTTCCCCGCCCAGGCCATCGTTGGCCTTCCCGTCAACGGCAGCGACGCTGCTTTTCCGGTGCGCCGCATCTACTGCGTCGGCCGCAACTATGCCGCGCATGCGCGCGAGATGGGCTTCGATCCGGACCGCGAGCCGCCATTCTTCTTCTGCAAGCCGAACGACGCCGAATCGGTGGTGCCGGTTGCAGCCGGCGCCACGGTGGCCTTGCCCTACCCGCCGCGCACCGAAAACTACCACTACGAGATCGAACTGGTGGTGGCGATCGGCAAGGGCGGCCGCGACATCGCGGTAGAGGACGCAGCAAGCCACATCTTCGGCTATGCCGTCGGCCTGGACATGACCCGGCGCGACCTGCAGATGCGCATGCGCGAGCAGGGCCGCCCCTGGGAGATCGGCAAGGCCTTCGACTACTCGGCGCCGATCGGTCCGATCACGCGCATCGCCGACAGCGGCGCCCTCGACGCCGGCGCCATCGCGCTCACCGTCGACGGCAAGACCGTGCAGAGCAGCGACCTGGCCAAGCTGATCTGGAACGTCAAGGAAACCATCGCCCAGCTCTCGACCCTGTTCGATCTGCGTCCCGGCGACCTGATCATGACCGGCACGCCGGAAGGCGTGGGCGCCGTGACCCCGGGCCAGCGCATGGTCGGCAGCATTGACGGCCTCACGCCAATCACCGTCGACGTCATCAAGAGCGCGTGATGAAGCTGCATACCTTCTTTCGCAGTTCCGCCTCCTACCGGGTGCGCATCGCCCTGAACCTGAAGGGCCTGGCGGCCGAGCACCTGCACGTGCACCTGTCGAAGAACGGCGGCGATCAATTCGCCCCCGCCTTCGACGCCTTGAATCCCCAGCACCTGCTGCCGGTGCTCGAGGACGAGGGCCTGGTGCTGGCCCAATCGCTGGCCATCATCGAGTACCTCGACGAGACCCGCCCGCAAGCGCCGCTGCTGCCGCTGGACCCAGCCGGCCGGGCGCGCGTGCGCGCCCTGTCGCAGATGATCGCCTGCGACATCCACCCGCTCAACAACCTGCGCGTGCTGAAGTACCTCGGCGGCGAACTGGGCCTGCCGGAGGAACGCAGGAACGCCTGGTACCGCCACTGGGTCGCGCTGGGCCTGACGGCCCTCGAACGCGAGCTGGTGCGCAGCCCCGCGACCGGACTGTTCTGCCATGGCGACACCCCGACCATGGCCGACTGCTGCCTGATCCCGCAGTTGTATAACGCGCGCCGCTTCGAGTGCGACCTGGCGCCCTACCCCGTTATCGGCGCCATCGCCGCACGCTGCGAAGCCCTGGAGGCCTTCGCCCAGGCCCGTCCCGAGGCGCAGGCCGACGCGCAATGACACCGTGAGGAGACACCCATGAAAGTCCTGGTACCCGTCAAGCGCGTGGTCGACTACAACGTCAAGGTCCGCGTCAAATCCGACGGCAGCGGCGTGGATACCGCCAACGTCAAAATGTCGATGAACCCGTTCGACGAGATCGCGCTCGAAGAAGCGGTGCGCCTGAAGGAGGCCGGGGAGGTCACCGAGGTGGTGGCGGTGTCGGTAGGTAGCGCCCAGTGCCAGGAAACCCTGCGTACCGGCATGGCGATCGGCGCCGACCGCGGCATCCTGGTCGAGACCAGTGTCGAGACCGAGCCGCTGGCCGTGGCCAAGATCATGAAGGCGCTGGCCGACAAGGAACAGCCGCACTTGATCATCCTGGGCAAGCAGGCGATCGACGACGATGCGAACCAGACCGGCCAGATGCTGGCAGCGCTGCTGGGCTGGCCGCAAGCCACCTTCGCTTCGAAAGTGGTGCTGGAAGAAGGTAAAGTCACGGTGACCCGCGAAGTCGACGGCGGCCTGGAAACAGTCAGCTTGACCTTGCCGGCCATCGTCACCACCGACCTGCGCCTGAACGAGCCGCGCTACGTCACGCTGCCGAACATCATGAAGGCCAAGAAGAAGCCTTTGGCGACCATCAAGCCGGAAGACCTGGGCGTCGACGTGAGCCCGCGCCTGAAGACCCTGAAAGTGGTCGAGCCGGCCAAGCGCTCGGCCGGCGTCAAGGTGCCGGACGTGGCGACCCTGGTGCAGAAGCTGCGCTTCGAAGCCAAAGTCATCTAGGAGAAGCGAACATGCTCGCACTCGTCATTGCTGAACACGACAACGGCTCCCTCAAGGGCGCTACCCACCACACCGTGACCGCGGCCGCCCAATGCGCCGGCGAGGTCCACATCCTGGTCGCCGGATCGGGCTGTGGCGCCGCCGCCGAAGCCGCCGCTGGAATCGCGGGTGTAGCCAAGGTGCTGGTCGCCGACGCGCCGCAGCTGCTGGACGGCCTGGCCGAGAACGTGGCCGAGCAGATCCTGGCGATCGCCGCAAGCTACTCGCACATCCTGGCCCCGGCCACTGCCTACGGCAAGAACATCCTGCCGCGCGTGGCCGCCAGGCTGGACGTGGCCCAGATCTCGGAAATCACCAAGGTCGAGTCCCCTGACACCTTCGAGCGTCCGATCTACGCCGGTAACGCCATCGCCACCGTCCAATCCGGCGACCCGGTGAAGGTCATCACCGTGCGCGGCACCGCGTTCGACGCCGCCGCCACCGGCGGTTCGGCTGCGGTGGAGCAGATCGCTCCAGTGGCCGATTCGGGCAAGTCGAGCTTTGTCGGCCGCGAGCTGGCCACCTCGAGCCGTCCGGAACTGACCGCCGCCAGGATCATCGTGTCGGGCGGCCGCGGCATCGGATCGGCCGAGAACTTCACCCTGCTCGAGCCGCTGGCCGACAAACTGAAAGCCGCCATCGGCGCATCGCGCGCCGCGGTCGACGCCGGCTTCGTGCCGAACGACTGGCAGGTCGGCCAGACCGGCAAGATCGTCGCCCCGACCCTGTACATCGCGGTCGGCATCTCGGGCGCGATCCAGCACCTGGCCGGCATGAAG